>JAEEGL011090954.1_pt1 | contig 46785 bp, 41 predicted proteins | sample 9134231 | NCBI WGS metagenome assembly JAEEGL01 (sample SAMN16246548, study PRJNA631951) | gut metagenome | biome: gut microbiome; feature: rumen; material: fiber-attached | host: Bos | place: Iran: Karaj | collected 2018-10
CGAGCAGATTCCCATCGACAACGAACTGGTGATTGGCCATGAGTACATGAAGGAGAGCGATATCGTGGAAGTGGTTTCTGACACTACCGACGGCACCATTCTCTATGCTGAGATGCCCGTGAAGACCATTCTTCGCGTCACTCACTCTGAGCCGGGTGTCAAGGGCGACACCGCTACCAACACCCTGAAGCCCGCCACACTGGAGACTGGCGTTGAGGTTCGCGTGCCCCTGTTCATCAATGAGGGCGACCTGATCCAGGTTGACACCCGTGACGGCAGCTATCTGGCACGTGCCAAAGAGTAATCCTTTGATTTATTCCTGAATTCTAAATTATGGACTATGGGTTGTAACAGACCTGTAATTCATAATTTAGAATTTATATTTTATAATAATATGAATACAAAGTATTCCATTGTTGTTCCTGTCTACAACCGTCCTGACGAGATTGACGAGCTGCTGGAAAGCCTGTGCCAACAAACGTTGAAGGACTTTGAAGTTGTGGTTGTGGAAGACGGATCGCAGATTGACTGCAAGGCCGTGGTCGACAAGTACACAGGTCGGCTGGACATCAGATATTTTGTCAAGCCAAACAGTGGTCCGGGACAGAGCCGCAACTATGGTGTAGAGCATGCATCAGGAGAATACGTAGTCATTGTCGACTCCGATGCCGTGACTCCTCCGGGCTTCATGCAGGCCATTGAGGACGAGTTACAGCGCCAGCCAACCGATGCATGGGGCGGTCCCGACGCTGCCCATGAATCTTTCTCCGACATTCAGAAGGCCATTTCATACGCCATGACCTCATTCTTCACCACAGGCGGCATTCGTGGAGGCAAGAAACAATTAGACAAGAAATTCTACCCACGTTCTTTCAACCTTGGCACACGCCGGGAAGTCTATCTTCAGTTAGGCGGCTTTTCGAAGGAACGCTTTTCCAAGATGTCGCTCTACGGAGAGGACATCGATTTCAGCCTCCGCATCTATAAAGGCGGCTACAGCTGCCGTCTCTTTCCCGAGGCATGGCTGTGGCACAAGCGCCGTACAGACTTCCGACGCTTCTGGCGACAGGTCTACAACAGCGGCTACGCCCGCATCAACTTGTGGCGCAAGTATCCTGAGGCCCTGAAGCCCGTACACGCCCTGCCAGCGGTGTTCACCATTGGCGTGGCAGTGCTGCTCTGCTGCTGGATTATCGGTGAAGTCCTTTTCTGCACCGGCATTAACCAGCGTATCGGAACCTTCATGAGCATCTGGTCACTGTCGCCGTTGCTGCTGTTTGCTGCCCTTATCCTTATTGACTCAAGCATCAGGAACCGCAGCCTGAAAGTAGGGTTGCTATCCGTGCCTGCCGCATTCATCCAGCTTATTGGCTACGGTATTGGATTCATTGAGTCGTTTTTTACACCTAAACGTGGATAGACTGACCATCAACAAGTGGGCTGAGGAAGACCGGCCACGCGAGAAACTGGAACGGCTGGGGGCTGAGGCATTGAGCAATGCCGAGCTGATGGCCATCCTCATCGGGTCGGGCTCGACGAAAGAGAGTGCCGTCGACCTGATGAAGCGAGTGCTAGGCGACTGCAACAACAACCTGAACACACTGGGCAAGCTCACCATTCGCGACCTATGCCAGTACAACGGCATGGGACCGGCCAAAGCCATCACCATTCTGGCTGCCTGCGAACTGGGAAAGCGCAGGCAGCTGGAAAAGGCCGAAGAGAGGCCCGACCTGGGCACGGCGACACGTGTCTACAACCACATGCATCCGCTGATGCAGGACCTGGACGTGGAAGAGTTCTGGGTGCTGCTGCTGAACCAGAACCACCGCCTCATCCGCAAGGTACGCATAGCCCACGGCGGCATCTCGGAGGTGAGCGTCGACCTGCGCATCATCATGCGTGAAGCGGTACTCTCCAATGCCACCATCGTCGTGGCCTGCCACAACCATCCCAGCGGCAGTCTGTGCCCCAGCCGTCAGGACGACGCTCTGACTGAGCAGCTGAAGAAAGCCTGCGGCGTGATGCGTCTGCACTTCATGGATCATGTCATTATTGCAGACGGCAACTATTTCTCATATCACGAATCTGGCAGATTATAGTCTGAAAAACCGTGTTCGTTTCGTCTTTTTTAATAAAACAGACACGGTTTTTAAGTATTTGTGTTGCGTTTATTTGCATTAATAATATTAATTAACACGAAATAAAGAGAAGTCAACACTTTTTTTATTAATTTTGCGACATATAACCAATAATAAAGCCAACCTAAAAACAAGACGAATGAAGAACAAACAGAAAACAGTCTATGCATTTTTGGCGATATTCATTACTTTGTCACTACATGCGCAAAACAGACAACGCGAATTGGCAGACGTGCCTGTTCCCGAATTTCTTCCCCACTGGCAACTGTCGCTGCAGGGTGGTGCGGCCGTCGATGTGGGCGAAGCCAAGCTGGGCGACCTCATCTCGCCAGCCTTGCAGTTAGCCACAGCCTATCAGTTCTCACCAGTTTTCGGAGCCCGCCTGGTAGTGAGCGGATTTTGGGCACGCAACCGCTATTCCTTTCCTTTGGAGAAGTACAAGTGGAACTTCGTACAGCCCACCCTGGAGCTGAAGGTAGACCTTGCCTCGCTCTTCTTGGGATGGGTGCCCGACCAGCCCGTCAGTGCCTATGCAGTGGTGGGCGGGGGTGCGGCCTGCACGTTTAACAACGATGATGCCGTGAAAGCCGACCGTCATTTCGGTGTTGACTTCCAGAAGCTGTGGAAAAACGAGCGCTGGAACCTTGTGGCACGCTTCGGTCTGGGTGCCGAGTGCAGGCTGAACGACTATCTGGCCCTTGCAGGCGAAGTGAACGCCAACATGCTGCCCGACCACTTCAACTCGAAACGTGGCAAGCACGACAACATAGACTGGCACTTCAACGCACTGGTGGGCCTGAAGGTGAACCTGGGACCGAACTACCGTCACCGCAGTCCCGTGATACGCAGTGTTCCCGAACCTGTTCAGCCAGTTGTGAAGCCAGAACCCATTGTGCGCGACACTGTGGCCATGACCGCCAACATCTACTTCCTGATCAACAGCAGCCAGCTGCGCAGTTCCGAGCATGGCAAGCTCACCCAGCTTGTAAGCTATCTGAAGAGCCACCCCCGTTCGCACGTCGAGATGACCGGCTATGCCGACCGCCTCACGGGCACCTCGGTCATCAACGACCGCCTGTCGCGCGAGCGTGCCACCGCTGTGGCAAACTACCTGAAGGCTCACGGCATCAGCAGCGACCGCATCTACAAGGATGCCAAGGGCGACCGTGTGCAGCCGTTCCCCGTCAACGAAGACAACCGTGTGACCATCTGCTTCGTGGTCGACATGCTGGAGTAGCGGGGAGAGTGAAAGCAATAAGCAATGAAAGAACAATAAAAACAGAGCGAATATGAAAAATACCATCAAACTGCTTCTGCTTGCCGTTGTTTCCCTGGCAGCAGGCACCACCGTCATCACGTCGTGTACCGATTATCAGGACGAAGTCGACGCACTCGACAAGCGTGTCACCATACTCGAGACCCTTGTGAACCGGGTGAACACCAACCTGACGTCCTTGCAGACCATTGTCGATGCCATGGACATGGGCGACTATATCACCAACGTGACCAACACCCCCACCGGCACCATCATCACCTTTGCCAAGCATGGTGCCATCACCATTCTCAACGGCCAGCCGGGCGAAGATGCTGCCATTCCTGCCATCACGGTGGAAAAAGATGCTGCCGACGGCAACTACTACTGGAAGATTGACGGCCAATGGCTGCTCGACACCGACGGCAACCGCGTCAGGGCCAACGGTGTGGATGGCCAGAAAGGAACCACGCCCGAAGTGCGCATCAACCCCGAGACAGGCGAATGGGAGTACCGGCTGGACGGCGGCAAGTGGCAGTCTACGGGCATGTCGGCCAAAGGCAAGGACGGCAAAGACGCCCCCGGAGTGGTGATCAACGCCCAGACCAGCGAGGACGGCAAGTATGTGACCATCACAATCAACAACAACGGCGTCACCGAGAACATCGACATTCCCCTGAAAGAAGCCATGCCCATCTTTGTGACCAGCGTGAAACTCAACTTCGCCGAAGAGTCCGTCACCATCAAGAAGGGCAACAAGCTGCGCATCAACTACACCATAGAGCCGCAGAACGCCACCTTCAAGGACGTGTTCTTCTACAACCGCAGCTACATGTCGGTGAACACAGGCAATAGCGATGCCGTGACCTATGAACAGCACGACGATGGCAACTGGTACATCTGCGGCAACGACATCTGCTCCGTAACCATGCGCATCGTGCCCCGTTTCACTCAGGACAACAGCGTCTATGATGAGATTATCGTCAACGTAATTCCCTAATCCTAAAAGAACCCCAGCATTATGGCAAACTACAAACGACACAAGGCCGACAGCCGCCTGCTCCTTCCCGGTTGCATCTGCCTGCTCATGGGCATCGCGTCGTGCGGCGACTACAGCGACGACATGCAGTCTATGGGTAGCAGGGTGGAAGCCATCGAGGCCAACACCGCCATGCTGCAGAAGCAGGACTCCACCATCCTGGCTCTGAAAGTGCTGGCCGAGGCCATCGAGATCAATGACTACGTGACCGCCATTGTGGAAAACAGCGACGGTTCCTATACCATCACCTTCAAGAAAAAAGGCACCGTGACCCTGCCCGCAGGCGAAAAGGGTGCCAACGGAAAGAGCCATGTGTTCGGCGTGAAGCGCGATACCGACGGACTGTGCTACTGGACCATCGACGGCCAGTGGCTGCTCGACAGCAATGGCAACAAGATCCGCATCAGTGCCCAAGACGGCCAGAAAGGAGAGGACGCCGAAGCCAACTTCCCCACCCTTCGCATTCAAGACGGCAACTGGCAGGTATGGGACCAGCAGCTCGGACAGTGGGTTGACCTGGGGCCCTCCGACGGAGCCGACGGCCAGGCCGATGCCATCGTAGCCGTCAGGCGCGACGGCGACATGCTCATTGTGCAGACCACCACCGAAACCTACGTGTTCCACATCCTACCGCAAAACAGCTAACATCCAAATATGACACAAGAACAGAAATCACTGATTGAGGGGCGCATCGTCGACGTGCTGAAAACGGTCTACGACCCCGAGATACCTGTCGACATCTACGAGTTGGGCATGATCTACAAGATTGACGTGAAAGACGACGGCTCCGTCGACATCGACATGACGTTTACCGCCCCCAACTGCCCTGCAGCCGACTTCATCCTGGAGGACGTACGCACCAAGGTCGAGAGCGTCGACGACGTCACCAGTGCCAACATCAACCTCGTGTTCGAACCCGCCTGGGATCAAAGCATGATGAGTGAAGAAGCAAGAATCGAACTGGGATTCTAAGTGAGTTTAAAAAATGAAGAATATCTATTTCCTCTCCGATGCCCACCTGGGCTCCCTGGCCATTCCTCACCGCAGGATGCAGGAACGGCGGCTGGTGCGCTTTCTCGACAGCATCAAGGACAAGGCAGCAGCCGTCTATCTGCTGGGCGACATGTTCGACTTCTGGTACGAATACCGCTATGCAGTGCCCAAGGGCTTCACCCGCTTCCTGGGCAAGATCTCGGAACTGACCGACATGGGCGTCGAGGTACACTACTTTACCGGCAACCACGACATCTGGGCCTACTCCTATTTGGCCGAAGAGTGCGGTGTCATCCTCCACAAGAAGCCGCAGACCGTGGAGCTCTACGGCAAGGTGTTCTTCCTGGCCCATGGCGACGGGCTGGGCGACCCCAACCCCAGCTTCAAGCTGCTGAAGTGGATATTCCACAACCGCGTCTGCCAGGTGCTGTTCTCAGCCCTCCACCCCCGCTGGGGCCTGTGGTTCGGCCTCCACTGGGCCAAGCATTCACGCGAGAAGCACGACCGTGAGGGCGAGGACGTCTATCTGGGCGAAGAGCGCGAACACCTGGTGCTCTACACCAAGAAGTACATCCAGTACCACTCCAACGTAGACTACTTCATCTACGGCCATCGCCATATTGAGGTCGACAAGCAGCTCACCAAAAAGGCCCGCCTCATCATCCTGGGCGACTGGATCACCCATTTCACCTACGTGGTATGGGACGGCGACCACCTCTTCATGTCGCAGTACATCGAGGGCGAGAGCAGACTGTGATGAATGCAGTATTCAAAAGACGCCCCAGGTATACCTGAGCGAAAATGGCTAAACACGCTTACGCGCAGCGTAATCACGCTTACGTGCGTGTTAAGCGCAATTAAAAAAGAGGTTGATAAAAAGAAAGTCAGCCTTTCGTGCTTCTAAACAATAAAGACACCCCCGGTAATACTCTCAGGTACACCAGGGGTGTCTTTTTGGGGTGAAATCTTCAAAACCTGCATAAAACTGCGTAAAGGCGAAGATTTCAACTTATAACATATAACATTTAGCTTTTCTTTTTATACGAAGCTGATCACTCCTCCTACGTCCTGGGCTGGTGCGTCGGCCTGGTGCTGCGGCTCCTTGGGTGCGGCAGTCTGGCCTATGCTCTCCAGAATCTCGCGGGTACGCTTGTAGGTGGGCGTCTGCTCCACGGCAGAGATGATGTCGTCGTTGTCGAGGTCTTCGGCACGGAAGATGTAGATGTTGGGACGGCGCTTGTAGCGGCGGCTGGTCTCTGAGTCGCCGTAGTACTTGCCCCGGCGCTCCTCGCGCTGGGCGGCCTTCTCCTGCTCCTCGGCCAGGCGGTTGGCTGCCTCGCGATCCATCTTCGTGAGGCGCTCCTGCATGCCGTCGACGCTGCTCATGCCAAAGCCGGTGGCCAGGATGGTGACCTTCACCTTCTTGCCCAGCTCGGGGTCGTTGGCCACGCCCCACTTGATCTCGAAGTCGCCGAACTTGCCCATGAACTCATGCACATAATTCATCTCGTCCATCATGAAGTCGTCCTTCGAGTCTTTCTGCTTGCAGAAGGAGATGTTGAACAGAATCTTCTTGGAGTTGAAGATGTCGTTGTCGTTGAGCAGGGGCGAGTTGAGGGCGTCGTCGATGGCTTTCTTGACGCGGTCTTCGCCTTCGCCGTAGCCAGTCGACATGATGGCCACGCCGCCGTCTTGCAGCACGGTCTTCACGTCGTTGAAGTCGAGGTTGATGATGCCGTGGACGGTGATGATCTCGGCAATGGACTTGGCGGCTATCGACAGGGTGTCGTCGGCCTTGCCGAAGGCGTCGAGGAAGCTGAGGTCGGGATAGATGGCACGCAGGCGCTCGTTGTTGATGACAAGCAGTGCGTCGACATGGTCTTTCATTCGCTCGAAGCGGAAGGGGATGGTGACGATGCCCACAGTGAGTATGCCCATTTTCTTGGACACCTCGGCAATGACGGGGGCTGCTCCGGTGCCGGTGCCGCCACCCATGCCTGCGGTGATGAAGGCCATGCGGGTGCCGTCGCTGAGCATGTTGCGGATGTCGTCGATGCTTTCCTCGGCGGCTGCGCGGGCTTTCTCGGGGCGGTTGCCTGCACCAAGGCCCTCGCTACCCAGTTGCAGCTTGACGGGCACGGGCGAGTCGTTGAGTGCCTGGTTGTCGGTGTTACAAACTACGAAGGTCACGTCGTGGATGCCTTCGCGATACATGTGGTTCACGGCATTGCCGCCACCGCCGCCTACGCCGATGACCTTGATGATGCTGTGACGCTCTTCGGGCATGCCGAAATCGAGAATATCGTTGTTGTCTGCCATTGTTGTTTCCTGTTTTAATTGTTATTCTTCACTTACCATGTCTTCACCGAACTTGGCAATCTTCTTCTTGAACTTGTTGAACCAGCTGTTCTCCTTGCGAATACGCTCTTCCTCCTCGCGCTTCAGGCGCTCTTCCTCGGCCTTGCGCTCTTCTTCCTCGCGCTTCAGGCGGTCTTCCTCTTCCTTCTTGCGCCGTGCCTCTTCTTCGGCCATCTTCTCTTCCTGCTCGGTGCGTATCACGCCGGGGCCTGCCTCGGCAGCACTGCGCGGTGTGCGGTCGGGCTGCTGGGGTGCATTGGCTGCGGCTGGCTCTTCGAACAGGCTGCGGTTGGGGTCAATCTCGGGCCCGGCGCAGTTGATGTAGCCCTTGGCCAGCAGGCCCAGTATGGTGTTCATCATGCCGTTGTGGGCCTTGATGAGCTCATGGCTGGAGTTGATGGTGAGGGTCACGAACTTGGCGATGCGTATCTTTTCTATGTGGGTATGAGTGGCAAAGGCTTTCTCGATGTTCCTCATGTTAGAGCCGCCACCGGTGAGGATGATGCCGCCCAGGAGCTTGTCATAGTATTCGTTAGGAATCTGTTCACGCACGTTGAGCACGATTTCCTCCAAGCGTCCTTCCACGATGTCGATGAACTTGCGGCTTTCCACCTGCCGGTCCTGGTCGATGCTGTATTTCAGCGTGTCGTCGATCTCGTTGTTGTCGGTATAGGCCGAGGCGTACTTCAGCTTCATCTTCTCGGCATCGCTCTCCTCCATCTGCAGCGAGGCAATGTCCTTGGTGATGTTATTGGAACCCAGGGGAATGACGGCCAAGTGGCGCAGCACGTTCTTAGAGAAGACCGACACGGTGGTGGTATCGGCACCGATGTCGACCAGTGCGCAGCCTGAGCGCTTCTCGGCTTCGGTCAGCACAGCATTGGCCAGGGCCAGCGGTGCAAGGTACATCTCAACCACCTTGATGCCTGCCGTCTCGAAGCATTTGTTCAGGTTCTGGAAGAACACCTTGCGCTCCAGGATGTTCAGGAAGTTGCCCTCGAGCCGCGAGGCACGGACGCCCACGGGATCGGGCTGCAGCTGTGTGTCCACCCGGTACTCCTGCTCGGCCACGTCGAGTATCTTCTGGTCGGGATAGTCAAGGTTGCGGTTCCTTTCCATCAGTTCCACAACCATTTCCTGGGTGATGATGGTGTCGGCAGGCAGCTCCTTGGTCACCACGTTGCGCACCCCTCGGATGCTCTGACCGCCCACGCCGACGAACACCTGGGTGATGTGAACCTTCAGCTGGCCTTCCAGCTTCTTCACAATGTTGGTCAGACACTGTGCCGTCTTGTCAATGTTGTAAACCACGCCCTTTCGGATGAAGGACGAAGAGTCCTCCTTTGCAATGGCCAGCACGCTGATGCTGCCGTCGGGCTTCTTCTGGCCTGCGATGCCCGTCACCTTCGATGAACCGAGCTCGATTGCTACGATAAAATCCTTGTCTGCCATAAATTATCTTTTTTTACATATTATCTGATTGTCAAACTCCACGCTGATGCGCGAGTATTTGTTCCATCCTGCCTGGTTCAGTCCGTAGCGGTAGAACTTGCGCAGCCGCTCCAGCTTGGTGCGCACGCCAGTGGGCTGGCCCAGATAGGCAATGTGGTCGCCCACCCGGGGCACGATCTCTACCGAACCGTCGCTGAGCACGTTCAGCTGTTCTATCTGGTTCTTCCAGAAGTTGTCGGCCAGTACCATGTTGGCCAGTGGTGCCAGCACCTTTGAGGCATAGTAGCGGCTCACGTAGCCCGTGGCAATGATGAGGTCGCAGGTGTAGCCCGTTTTCGGCATCACCTCGCCGTGGCTGTCAACGAAATAGTCGCTTCCCTCGGTCATGACACGCACCACGGGAATGCGCTGCTTGATGTTGATGCACAGGTGGCCGTTCTGCGTCTTGTAGCATTCGGCCTTCTCTATCAGGTCATTGCCCTGCAGCGTCTCTTCAATCTGTCGGGTGTTGATGCGGTTCATGGGCATCGACACGGGGAAGATGCGGGCCGATAGCAACATCTGCTTCACGTGGTCGGTAGTGAGGAAGCCTTCTACAATCTCATGCTCAATGTTGATGCGCACGTCTGTACACAGGTTGTTCTGCTCCTCGGGCTTGTTGAAGGCGGTCATGGCCAGCACCAGATAGGCACCCACAACGACGTCGAGGGTAACGATGATGAGTTTTTTCCAGTTGAAGTTCAGTTTCATAGGCGTTCTTTTAGAGTCTTGACTGTAGCAGTCGGGTGATTTGCGGCACCTGGTTGTCGAGGTCACCGGCACCCAGGATGACCAGCACGTCGAACGAGCGGCTCTTCACCAGGTCGATGACTTCGTCCTTGCGCACGATTTGCTTCTCAATGCCTGGACGCAGGTTGTCGTAGATAAGCTGCGACGTGACACCCTCGATGGGCTGTTCGCGGGCAGGATAGATTTCGGTCAGAATCACTTCGTCGAGCTGGCTCAGGGCATCGGCAAAGTCCTTGTAGAAGTCACGGGTGCGGGTGTAGAGGTGGGGCTGGAAGATGGCCGTGATGTGACGGTCGCGGTACAGCTCACGCAGACTGCGGGCACTCTGATAGATTTCTTTCGGGTGGTGGGCATAGTCGCTCAGCAGCACCAGCTGCTCGGTCTTAATCTTGAAATCGAAACGGCGGTCAACGCCTCCGTAGGTCTTCATGCCGATGCGCAGTTCCTCGGCGCTGCAGCCTGCCAACTGTGCCATGGCCATGGCGGCCACGCCATTTTCTATGTTGATGGGAATGGGCTGACCCAGTTCCACGTTCTTCACGTTGCCGAAGGGAGAGATGAAGTCGAAGGTAATGGTGCCTTTCTCAATGCGGATGTTCTCAGCGTGGAAATCGCCTTCGTCGCGGCTGTAGTCGTAGCGGCGCACACCGGGCTGCAGGGCTTCCTGCATTTCCAGGCCACGGTGAATGATGAGCGTGCCTTCGGGCTGGATGAGTTCGGTGTAGTGGCGGAAACTCTCCAGATAGGCTTCCTTGGTGCCGTAGATGTCCAGATGGTCGGGATCAGTCGAGGTAATGACCGACATGAAGGGGGAAAGATGATGGAACGAGCGGTCGAACTCATCGGCCTCGATGACCACGAAGTCGGAGTCGGGCGACAGGATGTAGTTCGTGCCGTAGTTCTTCGAGATGCCGCCCAGGAATGCGTTACAGTCCAAGTGGCTCTGGTGCATGATATGGGCACACATGGTCGACGTGGTGGTCTTGCCGTGGGTACCAGCCACGCACAGACCACGCATCTGGCGGGTCAGCGTGCCCAGAACCTGGGCCCGCTTCTGGATGTCGAAGCCCTGTTGCCGGAAAAACTGGAGCTCCTTGTGGTCGGCAGGAATGGCCGGTGTGTAGACAACAAGGCACGACTCAGGCTTCTTGCAGGTGTGTGGAATCTCGTCTACATTCTCCTCATAGTGAATGTTGGCTCCCTCCTTCTCCAACTGCCGTGTCAGGTCTGAAGGAGTCTTGTCATAGCCGCCTACCACCAGTCCGCGACTGATGAAGTAACGGGCAATGGCACTCATGCCAATACCGCCAATGCCGACGAAGTAGACGGCTTTGATATTGTTTATATTCATTGTTCTGCTAATTTTATCACTTCTTTTGCTATGATTTCAGCCGAGTCGGGCAGTGCCATTTTCAGGATGTTCTGGCTCAAGTCCTTCAGCTTGGCTACGTCGTTTGCGGTCTCAATGGCCAGAGAGATGAGCTGCTGGGGAGCGTCAGCATCGCTGACGAAGAGGGCAGCACCACGATTGACAAGGGCCATGGCGTTCTTCGTCTGATGGTCTTCGGCCACGTTGGGGCTGGGCACCAGGATGACAGGCTTGCCAAGAAGGCAGAACTCGCTGATGCTGCCTGCGCCGGAACGGCTGATGACCAGGTCGGCAGCACGGTAGGCGGCACCCATGTCGGTGATGAAGTCGGTCACAATCAGGTTCTTGGGCTGTCCTTTCTGCTGTAGCTGCGCGGCAATCTGCTGGCTGTAGTACTTGCCCGTCTGCCAGTAGAACTGCAGTCCAGACGAGGCTATCTCATCAAGGTAGGCTAGCACGCTTTCGTTGATGGTGCGTGCCCCAAGACTTCCACCCACGATGAGCACGGTCTTCTTCTCGGCTTCAAGCCCCAGCGAGCGGCGTGCATCGGCCTGACTCATGGTGTTTTCAAGCAATGACTGGCGCACGGGATTGCCCGTCAACATGATCTTGTCCTTCGGGAAGAAACGCTCCATGCCCTCATAGGCCACACAGAAGCGGCGGGCCTTATGGGCCAGTGTCTTGTTGGTCAGTCCGGCATAGCTGTTCTGTTCCTGCACAAGACAGGGAATGCCAAGAGCGTAGGCTGCATTCAGCGTGGCGCTGCTGGCATAGCCACCCACGCCTACTGCCACTTGGGGCTGGAACTGTCGCAGTATCTTCTTGGCCTGCCACTTGCTGCGCAGGAAGTCGATGGCCACGCCGATGTTGGCCGGTTTCCAAAGCGGGCGGTACAGTCCGCGGATGGGAAGGCCCTTTATCTCATAACCGGCGGCTGGCACACGCTGCATCTCCATGCGTCCTTCGGCTCCCACAAACAGAATCCTGGCATCGGGACACAAAGCCTTGATGGCATTGGCTATCGACACGGCAGGGAAGATGTGACCTCCCGTGCCGCCTCCGCTGATGATGACTCTTAGCTCTTTATTCATATTATAGGGTGTTTATGATTTCTTGTGAGAAGTAATGAATTGTGGCGTGTCTACCTTCTTGGCCGAGCGGCTGATGCTCAGGATGACACCGATGTAGGCGCAATTGATGATGGTCGATGTACCACCTTTTGAGATGAGCGGCAGCGGCTGGCCAGTAACAGGCATTAAGCCTACGGCCACCAACATGTTGATGGTGGCTTGAACCACCAGTAGCAGAGCCAGACCCAAGACTAGGAAAGCGGGGAAATTGTTCTCACAGCGGCTTGCTATGCGTGCTGCACGGAAAAGCAGGATGATATAGAGGAACACAACGAAAATGGCTCCGAAGATTCCCATTTCCTCAATGACGATGGCGTAGATGAAATCGCTGAAGGCTTGTGGAAGGAAGTCGCGTTCGGTAGAGTTGCCAGGTCCCTTGCCAATAATGCCCGACGAGGCAATGGCAATGTTGGCATGGCCCACCTGATAGTTCTTGTCAATATCGTAGTCCTTGGCCGGTACGTTGTTGCCGCCGCCGTGGTTCAGAATACGGTTGCGCCAGGTAGCAAAGCGGTGGAACACGCCTCCGCCTTTGATTTCGTTCTTGCTGGCCGTCTGCGCAGTTGCGGTTGGCTCTTGGGCTTCTTCGTCACCCTGCCCAATGCTGCCCAGCGTGAGAACCAGCGTGAGGAAAACGCCAATGACCACCACACCGGCTCCCATCAGTTTGCCTATCTGAATCATGGGCACACGGGCAATGAACATCATCATGAAGATGACCATGAAGAGCAACGCTGCCGTCGACAGGTTCTCAATGCCGATGAGGCAGACAGCCGGCACCACGGTCATGAGTACATATCTCATGGCTTTCGGGTCGGCACCTTTGCCGTCGGAACGCTGCATGGCACTCAGGATCTGGGCTGTAGCCAGTACCATTGTGCCCTTGGCAATCTCAGAAGGCTGGAATGTGAAGCCTGCAATCTTGATCACACGGTTGGCACCGTTGATGCTTTCGCCACCCACTAGCACCCACAGCAGCGTGCTGAACGTGATGATGAGCAGCAGGGGCGTGATGATCTTGAAGTAGCGGCACGGTATGTTGAGCGTGACGATGGCCACGAACAGACCGAACATGATCATGCCCGTGTGGTAGAACAGGGGCATCATGTAGTTCTGCGATTTGTACGTCAGCGTGCTCGACGCCGAGAATACTTCGACGATGCTGATGAGACAAAGAAACAGGAATACCATCCAGATGACCTTGTCGCCTTTGAAGAGATTGCCTATCTTATGGTTCATATTCAGAGATTTCTTACCAGTTCCTTAAACTGTTCACCACGGTCTTCCATGTTCTTGAACAGGTCGAACGATGCGCAGCAGGGTGAGAGCAGCACCGTTTCGCCAGGCTGTGCCAGTTCGTAGCAGGCTTCCACGCATTCTTTCATGGAATGGGTGTCGCGAACAGGGATTCCCAAGTTGTCGAAGTTGTCGTGCAACTTCTGGTTGTCGGCACCCAGGTAGACCAGTGCCGAGCACTTTTCACGGATGAGCGGCTTGATGGGCTCATAGTCATTGCCCTTGTCCTTGCCTCCCACGATGAGCACCACACGGGTCTTCATGGAGTCAAGTGCATACCAGCAGGCATCTACATTGGTGGCTTTCGAGTCGTTCACGTACTGTACGCCACGCACGGTGGTCACCTTTTCCAGCCGGTGTTCCACGCCGGGGAAGTCGCTCAGGCTCTTGCGGATGACCTCTTTCTTGATGCCTGCAATGTTGCCTGCAATACCGGCAGCGAGCGAGTTGTATATGTTGTGACGTCCTGTCAGACTCAGCGATTCCTGCTCCATGTTGAAAGGTTCGGGCTTCTCAATGACATACTTTCCTTCTTCAATGTAGCCGATTGAGCCTTTCTCCTTCAATTCCGAGAACGGGTAGCAGATGGCATGGATGTCGTACTTCTTCAGTTCACGCTGAATCACCGGGTCATCGTTCCAGAAGATGAAGGCATCGTCACTGGTCTGGTTCTGCAGAATGCGCATCTTGGCGTCGACGTAGTTCTGCATCTCGAAGTTGTAGCGGTCCAGGTGGTCGGGCGTTATGTTCAGCAGGATGGCAATGTTGGCACGGAAGTCATACATGTTGTCCAACTGGAACGAACTCAGTTCTATGATATAATATTGGTGTGGCTCTTCGGCTACCTGCAAAGCCAGCGAGTGGCCAATGTTGCCTGCCAGTCCGCAGTCGTAGCCTGCCTCACGGAAGATGTGGTAGATGAGGCTTGTGGTGGTTGTCTTGCCATTTGAGCCAGTGATGCAGATCATCTTCGATGTGGTGTAACGGCTGGCAAACTCTATCTCACTGATGATGTGGATGCCCTTTGCAATGGCCTTGCTGACCATTGGTGCCGTATCGGGAATGCCGGGACTCTTGATGATTTCGTCGGCATTGAGTATCTTCTCTTCCGTGTGCTGGCCCTCTTCCCACTCTATTCCATGGTTGTCGAGCATTTCCTTGTAGCGCTGGGCTATCTTCGACATGTCTGATACAAACACGTCGAATCCCTCTTTCTTTGCCAGGACGGCGGCACCGGCACCGCTTTCGCCTGCTCCCAGAATAACAATCCTTTTCATCTTATCTTCAGTGTTATAATCGTTAATGCCGCCAGGATAATGGTGGTAATCCAAAAGCGGATGGTAATCTTTGACTCATGGAACGGGCGGTGAGGCCAGCTTTTGAGAATATAGGTCGACGTTGGGTCGAGCTGTTTGTCCAGTTTGCGGAAGTTGTCATGAATGGGCGTGGCACGGAACACGCGTACCCTGCGCCCCTTCCGCTTCTGGAGCTTGAACCACTGCGTCTGGATTATCACACTGAGGCTTTCCACGAAGAAGATGCCACAGAGTATAGGCAACAGCAGTTCCTTATGGATGATAATGGCACAGACACCGATAATGCCGCCAATGGTAAGCGATCCGGTGTCGCCCATGAATATCTGTGCAGGGAAGGCGTTGTACCAAAGGAAGCCTATCATGGCTCCAATGAAAGCACAGAGGAACACCACCAGCTCTTCGCTGTGGGGAATGTACATGATGTTGAAGTAACTGGCATAGCCAATATGGCTGGACACGTAGGCCAGTATGCCCAACGCCACGCCAATGATGGCCGAGTTACCGGCACACATGCCGTCCATGCCGTCGTTCAGGTTGGCACCGTTCGATACGGCAGTGACCACCAGAATGGTCATCAGCACGAAGAACACCCAGCCTGCGGCTGTTTTATATTCACCAAAGACTCCCATCATCTTGGAGTAGTCCAGGTTGTGGTTCTTGATGAAAGGTATGGTGGTCTGCAGCGACTTCACCGCTTTTTTCTTGTGTTTCACCACGATTTCCTGATTGGGCTTTTCCACGTCAACGTTCTCCCTGACCACGGCATCGGGGCTGAGCCACAGCGTGAGACCCACGATGAAGCCGATTGACACCTGTCCCACTATCTTGTATTTGCCCTTCAGTCCTTCCTTGTCGCGCTTGAAAATCTTGATGTAGTCATCGAGGAATCCCAAGAATCCAAGCCACAGGGTGGTGACGACCATCAGGATGAGATAAACGTTGCGCACGCGTCCCAGCAGGATGACGGGCACCAGAATGCTCACAATGATGATAATGCCGCCCATGGTGGGCACGCCCTTCTTCTCGACTCCAAACGGGTCAATGGCCGGGTCACGCTCTGTCTCGAAGATCTTCTTGCGTTTCATGAACTTGATGAAATACTCGCCAAACCATGCCGAAATGACCAGCGACAGAATGAGCGCCAGCAACGAGCGGAACGAGATGTAGCTCCACAGGTGTGAACCGGGAAGGTTGAATTGCTCTAAGAAACGAAACAGATAGTACAGCATTCGAGTTAGGAGTTTTGGAGTTACAAGTTAGGAATTGAAAATCTCACGTACCACCTCGCGGTCGTCGAAGTGGTGCTTCACACCCTTAATTTCTTGGTAGTCCTCATGGCCTTTTCCTGCAATCAGGATGACATCGCCCTTCTGGGCCAGAGCTACAGCGGTTTTGATGGCTTCGCGGCGGTCGGCAATGCTGATGACCTTCTTCAGCTGTTTCTGGTCCAAGCCTGCCAGCATGTCGTTGATAATGTCCTGCGGCTCTTCAAACCGTGGATTGTCGCTGGTAATGATGACACGGTCGCTTTGCTTCACGGCTTCCTGAGCCATGAGCGGACGCTTGCCCTTGTCACGGTTGCCGCCTGCTCCGCACACGGTGATGACCTGGCCTTTGCCGTTCAGCACTTCATGAATGGCATTCAGCACGTTCTCCAGCGCGTCGGGCGTGTGGGCATAGTCCACGATGGCGGTAACACCCTCTTCCGAGCGAATGGGTTCCAGGCGTCCGGCCACGCTCTTCAGCGTGCTCATGACCACCAGCACATCCTCCGGCTGTTGTCCCAGCATGACGGCAGCGGCGTAGACTGCCAGCAGGTTGCTGACATTGAACTTTCCAATGAACTGCACACCTACCTCATGACCGTCCATCTCCAAGTACATGCCTTCAAAGTGGCACTCGATGATGCGGGCCCGGTAGTCGGCCATGGAACGGGTGCTGTAGGTCTTAATGGTGGCTTTCGTGTTTTGAACCATGAACAGTCCGTTCTTATCGTCGGCGTTGGTGATGGCAAAGGCTTCCTTGGGCAGCATGTCGAAGAAGGCTTTCTTGGCATCGCGGTAGTTTTCCACCGTCTTGTGGTAGTCCAGGTGGTCGCGTGTCAGATTGGTGAAGATGCCGCCTGCAAAGGTCAGGCCTCCGATGCGATGCTGCGCAATGGCATGGCTGCTGCACTCCATGAACACGTACTGGCAACCTGCATCGACCATACGGCGCAGCAGGCGGTTTAGTTCGATGGGGTCTGGCGTGGTGTGGTCGGCCGGAATGGGTTCACCTTCAATATAGTTGCAAACCGTAGAGAGCAGGCCGCACTTGTAGCCCAGCTTGCGGAACATATTATATAATAAGGTGGCAATGGTGGTCTTACCGTTCGTTCCCGTGACGCCGACGAGTTTCACCTTTGCCGACGGATTGCCTTGGAACGTGGTGGCCACCGTGCCCACTACGGCTTCGGTCGAGTCTACTTGCACGTAGGCAACATTCTCGTTCAGCTGTTCAGGCAGGTCTTCACACAGGATGGCTGCAGCACCCAGTTCGATGGCTTTGGCAATGAACTTGTGGCCGTCGGTCACAGTACCCTTGACAGCCACGAACAGATGTCCGGGAGCGATGCGTCTTGAGTCGATGTTCACGTCGCTGATTTCCACGTCGGCAGGCCCGATGACGGCCTTTGTGCCGATGTTTTTCAGAAGTTCACTCAGTTTCATATTGCGTCTGTTTTCTTTTGTTTCTTAGTCCAGTTTCAGCTGGCAGGTCATGCCTTCGTGCAGTGTTGCGCCGAAAGGTATGCTTTGGGTCTTTACTCGTCCGGTACCGCTGAGGTGTACCTTCACTCCTCGTGTCTCCAGCATGTAGACAGCATCGCGAGCACCCATGCCCGTCACGTCGGGCATGCTGTTCTTGGGCAGCTTCTGTTCGGTCAGTCTTACCTCTCTCCGGTTGCTTTCCGACCTTCCCCAGACGGGTGTACCGTCGGCATAGTTGCCGCCCCAGCCTCCGAGAGTCTTCACGTTGAGCTGGTTCAGCACGTAGTCGGCAGCCAGCATGTTGCCGTTCTTCACTTCGGGCACCAGAATTGAAGTCGAGTCGTGGGCATCCTCAATGGCCACCTTCATGTACTTGGCCATGATGCCTTCAGAAATCTGATGGAACACAGCTCCGGCCATACCACCGCCCGATGCAGGCAAACCCGGCTTCTTCAGGCAGACGATGCACGAATAGCGCGGCTTTTCCGACGGGAAGAAACCGCAGAACGAGAGCCAGTACCACATCTGTCCTGTACGGTAGCCTGCACCGCCTTGCGACACCTGTGCGGTGCCCGTCTTGCCCGATACGGAGAACAGGCGTGAACCGGCCTTCTTGCCCAGTCCCTGACTGACCACATGCCGCAGGACGGTCTGCATGGTCTGTATGGTCTGCGGCTTGGCTATGTGCTCCTTGATGACTTCGGGCTTTGTCTCGATGAGCACTTCACCGTCTTTGGTGATTTTCTTCACGAAGCGCGGACGCATCATGCAGCCGTTGTTGGCAATGGCGTTGTAGAAGGTCAGCGTGTTGATGGGTGCAATCTGCGTTTCGTAGCCTATGCTCATCCAAGGCAGTGTGGTCTTGCTCCAATACAGGGCCTTGTTGGTGGTCTTCGTGTCTGGCCAGCGAATCTTTGGCGGCTTGTAGCCAACGATGGGAAGTCCCAGGTCGGTGCCGATGCCCACGCGGTAGAGTCCTTCTACATACTTCTCAGGATGGTCATGGTAGTACTTGTCGATGACATAGCTCACACCGATGTTGGAGCTGACCTCCAGCGTGCGGGCCACGTTGATGCTGCCGTAGCCGCCCTTGTGCCAGTTGTGGTCTTTCATGTTGCTGCCGTGCATTTGCATGACACCGTTACCGGTGTTAATCACATAGCTGGTATCGACCACACCGTCGTCGAGTGCCACGAGGAAGGAGGCCGTCTTGAATACCGATCCCGGTTCACAGCGATAGCTGATAGCATGGTTCTCCACTTCCCTGTAGCGTCCGTCACTGCCCTGTGTCATGTTGACAATGGCCTTCACGTCGCCCGTTTCCACTTCCATCAAGATGGCCACACCCATGGATGCATTGTCCTTCTTCAGTTCCTCTACCAGTGCACGCTCGGCCAAGTCCTGCATACCCACATCGATGGTGGTCACGATGTCGGCACCGTCAATGGGTGGTGCCACGGTGATGTTCATGTAGCGGTTGCGAATCTTCTGATGGTGAGAGATGCCGTTGATGCCACGCAGGATGGAGTCATAGCTCAGCTCAATGCCGCAGTAGCCTGAGTCGCTGGCCACCTTGACCTCGCCCACGGTGCGCTGTGCAAGCGTACCGAAGGGGCGGCGGCGTGCGTTGTAGGTCTCCCAGTGGAATCCTCCTTTGTTGACTGGCATGGAGAAGAAGGGCAACTTGCGAATCTCGGCAAACGTGTTATAGTCGATTCTTCGCGGCCATACGGGCCAGTGGCGGGCACCGAAGGTTCCGTTGCGCATCTGCTTGTGACGGCCTTTCTCCAAGTGTTCGCGGAACTCGGCAGCACTTCGCTCGGGGAATATTTCGTGCAGACCTTTGCAGAGGCTGTCGAGATTCTCAGTCCAGAGCGAGTCGCGCTTGTTGCTCCACACGCTATCGTTCGGATCACCAGGCTGGAAATCCATGAAGATCTTATATTCGGGTATGCTTGATGCCATGAGCTGACCGTCGCAGCTCAGGATATTACCTCGGTTGGGCTTCGTGCTCACGCTGTCGCGCTTCATCTTCGCTGCCACGGTGTCCCAATAGGCTTTCTTGCCGGTCATGATGTAGGCTGCCTTGCCCACGACGGCAAAGCCCACCAGCGTCAGAATCACGGCAATGGCCATGTAGCGCGGCATCACTTTCTTCTTATCGAACTTACTCACCTCTTTTTATATTTAATCACCTATCACTTCTCACTCCTCCGGCACCATAATCTTAAAGGGCGGCTGCTTGCTGACGTGGAGCACACTGTCCTTGTTGAAGCTCAGGGCCTCGAGCACGCGGCTTTCGCGGCTTCGTTCGGTCAGGGTGCTGGAACTCGACAGTGCCTTGTACTTCGCGTCGACCAGTTCGCTTTCCAATTGTGCAATGTCGAGCATGTCCTGCTGGCACTGATAACGGAAAGCCACATAGACCGTAATGAAGAGCACAATGAGCAGCAGCAACCACACCTGACGGCGTACCAGCTGTGCCGACAGGATGTCGCCACCCAGAATCTTGCGCAGGGTGAGCGTGCCTATAGGGGCATCGTCGTCTTCGCTGACGCTCTGCTTGATCTGTTCCAGCGTGAGCCGTTCCTGCTTCGGTTTCAGCTCGCTGTCGTCTTGGGTTGCCTCGATGATGGGCTCTTCGTCTTTTCGGGTCATGTCTGCGTTGTTTGTCTTTATATTTTCTCGGCCACTCTCAGCTTGGCACTGCGGCTGCGGGGGTTACACTGCATCTCTTCGTCGGAAGGTGTTATCACCTTATTGTTGACGAGGCGGAAGGGCGACTGGGCTCTGCCGAAGAAATCCTGTTCCACGCGTCCCTCGGCATTACCTGCGCGCATCACATTTTTTACAATTCGGTCTTCCAGCGAATGGTAGGTGATGACGCTCAGGCGTCCGCCCGGTCTGAGCAGTTCCTGGGCTCCGGCCAGCATCTCGCGCAGGGCCACCATTTCGTTGTTCACCTCAATGCGCAGTGCCTGGAACAGCCTTGCCAGGTCTTTCTTGGCATTCGAAGGCGGCTGCTGGGCACTTGTGTCGTCGTCGGCTGTCAGGCATTTAATGCCCAGAATGCCCAGCAGGTCACTGGTGGTGGCAATGGGCTTTTGCTGTCGTGCCTTGACGATGGTGGCAGCCATGCGCCGTGCCTGCTTGAGTTCGCCGTAGAGGTAGAACACGTCGGCCAGCTGTTCTTCACTATAGCTGTTCAGCACGTCGGCTGCTGTCTTGCCGGCCCTTTTATTCATCCGCATGTCAAGTGGAGCGTCGAAGCGGAAAGAGAATCCGCGCGTCTCGTCGTCGAAATGATGGCTCGAAACCCCCAAATCGGCCAGCAGGCCGTCGATGTGTTCCACTTCGCAGTAGCGCATCCAGTTCTTCAGATACCTGAAATTGCTGCGTATGAAGGTGAAAATCCCTTGTTTCACCCCAGCGGAGGAATTGAGGGAGGCTATATTCTTCTCGGCATCGGCATCCTGGTCGAAACTGAAGAGACGGCCCTTGGGCCCCAGTCTGCTCAGGATTTCGCGCGAATGGCCACCTCCGCCGAAGGTCACGTCCACATAGATGCCGTCGGGCTGGATGTCCAGCCCGTCGATGCTCTCCCGCAACAGTACGGGAACGTGATATGTCGTGGCTTGTATCATCATCCTTCTTGCGACTTGCTCATGATAGTCTTCAATCGTGAGGCGAAGTCTTTTTGCGACAAGAACGGCTGTTCTGCCTTTTCTGCCGCCCAGATCTCAATCGTGTCGTTCATGCCGATGAACCTCACGCCCTGTTCGATGCCGGCGGCCTGCAACAGGCGTTTCGAGATGAGGAAGCGGCCGTTGCCGTCGAGAGTGAGCTGTTCGGCTTCCGACATCCACTCGCGCAGTACCATCTGCTCTTCTTCGTCCCATACCGACACCTTGGCGGTAATCTCGTCGAGGCGTTTGTTCCATGTGCTTTCAGGGTAGAGCACCAAGCACTTGCCGCCCACGTCGGTGCGCAGCACCAGCTGCTCTTCGCTCGCAGTCTGCAACTGCTTGCGAAAAACGGCGGGCAGGAACACGCGTCCCTTGGCGTCGGTCTTGGCTTCTATGTTACCTAAAAAGCGCATGCGTTCTTTCTTTTAATGAGTTCGGTGCAAAGTTAGTAATTTTCCTCCACTTTCCCCCACAATTCCCCACTTTTTTTTAATTGTGATGCAATTTTTTATTATTTATCTATTTGGGGGAGTCTGTTTTTACACAGATTCGAGGTTTTGTGCAGTGGATTTTGACCGTTTTTGTTGCATAACAGCCCAACGGTCGGCTGACAGCTAAGGCTCACGTTTTTCGATTATCTTTACAAAATAAAATCACGAAATAGAATCGCTATCTGTCGTTTCCGGGCTTGTTCATGGAGCGTAAAACAACGTTTTCACTCCTATTACCCCTCATACGGGAGTCAACTGAGCCTCTGTTTCTCCTTGACGGTCTCTCAGGCGCCTTGTAGCTATGCCTCCCTTACGTCACAACTAAGCCTCCGTTGCGTCACAACTGAGCCTCAGCTGCGCAGCAACCAAGCCTCAGCTGCACCTTGTTCCGCATGTCGCTTCTCTGAAGCGGCTAAAAATCAGACACTTACGAAACCACCTCAAAACTCAGAAATCACGCACTAAAATATTCCTGATGGATTCTGAGCAAGTTATGAGCAAATTTCGTCATGCTTTTCTCTACAGATTCCTGATAACATAGCCCATAGGCGCCAAAGCCATCCCTGCTACTTGTAATTTTGCCGCTTTCTATAACAAAAACGTGTCTTTTTGCACATTTTTACTCAAAAAAATAGTTTGTCTGAAAGTTTTTGCGTATTTTTGCATTCCGAAAGCAAGCATAGAAGTGTTCAAAGATCAATAAGGTCATGGAAACAATAACTGAGAAAACCGTCGATATTGAGAAGATTTTGCGCGGCAAACTGGGGAGCAAGGCACGTTGGGTGCCAGGCTTGCTCGTCAATTGGCTGAAGCACATCATACACGAAGACACCGTGAACAAATTCCTTTGGGAATCGCGCGAACTGAAAGGTACACCTTGGCTTGAAGCTTGTCTGGTGCATCTGCAGACAACGCTCGAAGTAGAGGGACTGGAGAACCTGCCGCCGAAGGACGACGGGAAGCGCTACACTTTCGTTTCCAACCATCCCATGGGGGGCATAGACGGCGTTGCACTGGGTTCCATCATAGGTAAGCAGTACGACGATCATTTCCGCTATCTGGTCAACGACCTGCTCATGAACCTGCCCGGACTGGCTCCGCTCTGCATTCCCATCAATAAGACTGGTCACCAGGCCCGCTCGTTCCCCGAAATGGTCGAGACGGGATTCAAAAGCGAATACCACATGCTGATGTTCCCCGCAGGACTGTGCTCACGTCGGCGTGACGGTGAGATTCGTGACCTTCCGTGGAAGAAGACCTTCATCACCAAGAGTGTCGAGAATCAACGCGACGTGGTGCCCATCCACTTCGGTGGCCGCAACAGCGACTTCTTCTATCGCCTCAGCAACATCTGCGACCGCTATGTGAAAAAGGTCAATATTGCCATGCTCTTCCTGGTCGACGAGATGTACAAGAACACTGGCAACACCTTTCACGTAAAGATTGGCAAACCCATACCCTGGCAGACCTTTGACAAGTCGAGAACACCGATGGAATGGGCAGAATTTGTGAAAGAACAAGTATATAAATTATAAGTCCCATAAGACTCGTACACATGGAACAGCCCATCATCGATCCCATTCCCAAGGAGGTGCTCAAAAGCGAGCTTACTGCCGAACGTCAGCTCCGCATGACCAACAAGAGCAACAACGAAATCTATGTCATTACTGCCCACAATGCGCCCAACGTGTTGCGTGAGATTGGACGGTTGCGCGAGATTGTCTTCCGCGAGGCTGGCGGAGGAACAGGGAAAGACTGCGACATCGACGAGTTCGACACCTGCGAGAACTGCTACAAGCAGCTCATCGTCTGGAACCCCGACCAGGAGGAGATTATTGGCGGCTACCGCTACTTGGAAGGCACGAACTGGGAGCTGGACGACAAAGGGCAGCCCATTCTGGCTACCAGCCACATGTTCCACTTCTCGGAGAGGTTCATCAAAGACTATATGCCTTACACCATCGAACTGGGACGCTCGTTCGTCAGCCTGCCTTATCAAAGTTCGCGCATGGGTGCAAAGAGCCTCTTCGCCCTCGACAACCTGTGGGACGGTCTCGGAGCCCTTACGGTTATCATGCCCAACGTCAAATATTTTTTCGGCAAAATGACCATGTATCCCAGTTACATCCGTGAGGGACGCGACATGATTCTCTATTTCCTCAACAAGCATTTTGGCGATAAGGACAGTCTGGTTATTCCGATGAAACCGCTGAAAATTGAGACCGACGAGGCTGAGCTGGCCGCTATCTTCAAGGAGGACAACTTCAAGGAGGACTATAAGATCCTGAACCGGGAGATACGGCGTCTGGGCTTCAACATCCCGCCGCTGGTTAATGCCTACATGGGCCTTTCGCCCACTATGAAGCTATTCGGAACGGCCATCAACTACGGTTTCGGCGATGTAGAGGAAACGGGCATTCTCATTGCCATGGACGAGATACTCGAGGAGAAACGCGTGAGGCACATCGACTCGTTCATAGCTGCACATCCCGATGCGCTGAAGATTACAAGCGGTGCCAACAAGGTGATATACAAGGAGAAATAGCGATTGAAGCTGCCCCGACAGGCAGCTTCAATCATATAATGGGAAGCGATATTCCGCAGATTTTCTGGTACACATCGAGCGCGTAGACATCGGTCATGCCGCTGATGTAGTCTATCACGGCCATCAGACGGGTCTCAAGGTCGGGACTCTCAATGTCATACTGGCTGCTCACACGGCCTATCAGTTGGCGCGAATAGTAACGGTCGGGATGCTCAATGGCCTCAATCATCAATTCCATCAGAGTGGCCATGATGCGGTAACCTGACAGTTCCACGTCGAGCACTGGCTTACTCATGTAGATGCGCGACTTTGAGATCTTGGTGCATCGGATGTAGGCATCCCGCTGTAAAGGAGCAATGTTATCGATGAGCGAGCCTGTGAAACTACCCGAAAGAATCTCGGTTTCATGGTCGACGAACGTCCGCACGCATTCGTTTTCCAGCTTGCCAATGACACAGGCACGCAGGTATTGAATCTTTTCGTTGTCATCGGTCAGTTGTTCATTGGCTATGCGGTTCAGGATTTTTTGTTGTGTTTCCGCATCGAAGAAACTAAGCATCAGCTCGGAAGCCTCTGCAAACGACAGGATTTTAAGCTTGTAGGCATCCTCAAGATCCATGATCTCATAGCAGATGTCATCGGCAGCTTCGACCAGATAGACCAACGGATGGCGCGCATAGCGAAGAGGGTGACCAGGCTCAGAGTGACAAATAATGCCCATTTCATCGGCAATTCGCTGGTAGGTAGGGGCTTCGCTGCCAAAGAATCCAAACTTGCCTTTCTTGCCTGCAAGCAAAGAAGAGAACGGATATTTCACAATAGAAGCAAGCGTGCTGTAGGTCATGACGAACCCACCGGGACGGCGTCCGCAGAACTGGTGGGTCAACAGGCGGAACGCATTGGCGTTTCCTTCAAAATGAGTGATGTCGTTCCAGAACTCATCTGAGACTTTCTCCCGCAGGTAGCCGCCCTTACCTTCGGTGAAAAAGGTCTGAATAGCCTTCTCGCCTGAGTGTCCGAAAGGCGGGTTGCCCATGTCATGAGCCAAGCAGGCTGTGGCCACAATCTGACCAATCTCGGCGAACAAAGGACCGATGGAATCGCTGTCTTTTAACAGAATCTGTTGACTTACATCGTTGCCAAGCGACATGCCCACACTGGCTACTTCCAGCGAATGGGTCAGGCGGTTATGTACAAAGACGCTTCCCGGAAGGGGAAACACCTGGGTCTTGTTCTGCATGCGGCGGAAAGGAGCCGAGAAAATCAGACGGTCATAATCACGCTTGAACTCCGTGCGGTCGTCGTGACGCTCCGGATGCCGGTGTTCTTGACCTAACCGGCGGTTCGAAATCAATTGGTTCCAGTTCATCATCATGATGCAAAAGTACTACTTTTTCAGCATAAAAACACATTTTAGCATAAAAATTATGGCTATTTCACAAGAAATCAGTACTTTTGCACATTATATATAAATATGGAAATGAAAATCAATGTAGTCAACCGTGGTCATCAGCCTTTGCCTGCCTATGCCACAGAACAAAGTGCAGGCATGGACTTGAGGGCCAATATCGACCAGCCCGTCGTGCTCCGTCCCATGGAACGGAGGCTCATTCCCACCGGATTGCACATCGCATTGCCGCAAGGCTATGAGGCACAGGTGCGCCCTCGGAGCGGTCTTGCATTGAAACATGGCATCACCGTACTTAATGCACCAGGCACCATCGATGCCGACTACCGTGGTGAAGTGGGAGTCGTGCTCATCAATCTGTCACAGGAAGACTTTTTGGTCAACGACGGAGAACGCATTGCACAAATGGTTATCGCACGCTACGAAAAGGCCGAACTCACCGAGGTAGAGTGCCTTGATGAGACGGAACGCGGCGAAGGAGGCTATGGCCACACAGGAGTGAAATAAGGAAGAAGAACGGACTCGGCATGAAGCAGCGACGACTGATAGTCATATTGTTTTTCAGCCTGGCCCTGTTTGCTGTGCAGGCAGACGACCAGGAGCGAAACAGGAAGTACGACGTGTATTTCCTCGATGCCATGTTACAACGACAGAAAGGGAACCACGACGCTGCCTTCGACCTGCTGTCACGATGCATTGAGATTCGTCCCGATGGGGCAGAATCCTATTTTTTCCTAGCTCAGTACTATGCGGAAATGAAGCAGGACGACAAGGCTTTGGCGTTCTACAAGCAGGCATACGACCTCAACCCTGACAATGCCACCTACATAGAGACGCTGGCTCAGGCATATATCGCAATGGAGCAATGGGATCAGGCAATCGAAGTGGTGCAACGTCTCTATGAGTTGGACAAGGGAAGACAGGACATGCTCGACATGCTCTACCGCCTGCATCTACAGCAGCGGGACTTTGAGAAGGCAGTGACTGTGCTGGACCAAATGGAACAGATCGACGGAAAGAGCGAGCGGCTGTCGCTGGCCAAGAGCGGTCTTTTCATGCAGATGGAACAGAGAGATAAGGCTATCAGCGAGGTAAAAGCCCTCTCCGAACAGTATCCTAACGACCTGAACTACCGTACGCTTTATGCCAATGCACTCATCATGGACGACCGTACTGAGGAAGCAAAGGACGTGTTGTTGCAGGTGCTGGCCGAGGAACCGTCAAACTACCGTGCACAACTGGCCATGCGCAGCTACTATTTGGGCATCCGGGACACATTGCGGGCCGATTCACTCACCCGGAGTCTGCTACTGAACAGCAATACCAGCTTTGAAGATAAGGTGGGACTGATGCGTCAGGAGATAGGACACAGTGAGTCGCAGGGCGGCGACAGCACGCAAGTATTGGCTCTCTTCCGTGAAATGTTGGCTCAGCCGGATGCCAGTGCAGACCTGGCTGAGTTCTGTGCAGCCTATATGAACCTGAAGAAGATGCCCCGCGACAGTGTCTGTCAGATGCTGTTGCGCGCTCTTCAGATTGCACCTGACCACGCTTCAGCCCGACTTCAGTTGGTGCAGTATGCCTGGGAGGATGAAGACGATGCTCAGGTCATCAGTCTCTGTCAGGCAGCTCGCCAGTATAATCCCGATGAAATGGCCTTTTATTACTATCAAGGCATGGCTTTCTACCGTCAGGATGACCATGACCGTGCCCTGGAAGCTTTCCAGAATGGCATCAGTGTCATTACAAACGAAAGCAATCCGGCCATTGTGTCGGACTTCTATGCTGTCATGGGCGACCTCCTTCATCAGAAAGGCAGGCAAAAGGAAGCTTTCGCCGCCTATGATTCTTGTCTGCAATGGAAGGACGATAACATCGGATGTCTAAACAACTATGCTTATTATCTGAGTGAACTTGGCCTTCAGCTGGACCGTGCTGAGGAAATGAGCTACAAGACAATCAAGGCAGAGCCAAAGAACGCCACTTATCTTGATACATACGCATGGATCCTGTTCATGCAGAAACGTTATGGAGAAGCACGTATCTATATTGATCAGGCTCTACAAAACGATTCTGCCCTGAGTGGTGTAGTGCTTGAACATGCAGGCGACATCTACGCCATGAACGGAGATCTGGAGACTGCCTTGGGATACTGGCAACAGGCACTGACTGACCAACCAGGGAGAAAGATCCTCATGAGGAAAATAAAACGAAAAAAATACATAAGATGATGAAACTATCGAACATTGTAAGACTGGCTGCACTGGCCGTCACGCTGAGTTTGGTGTCGTGTGGCACACATAAGAAAGCCACCAATGAGAATGAAGAGACTTCACCCGAGAAGGAAAAGAACGCTCTCATACAGTCGGACTTCTTGAAGAAAGTCTTTGAGACGGCTGCAACGAGAACGATTGTTGTCTCGTCGAAGCTCAAGTTTACCGTTGAAATGGGCGCACAGAAGCTCAGACTCACCGGAAACCTGCGTATGAAGCGCGATGACGTGATACGCTTACAGCTCATGGCATTCGGTTTTGTGGAAGCAGGACGACTGGAGTTCACCAAGGACTATGTGCTGATCATGGACCGTATCAACAAGCAGTATTTGCAGGTTCCTTATAAGTATGTGGACTTCCTGCGCAATAGCAACATCGATTTCTACACTTTGCAGGCTTTGTTCTGGAACGAGCTGTTCATTCCCGGCATCTCGGAGATGAAGGACTCAGACCTTCCCAACTTCGACACTAACATGGGCGGGGATGAAGCCATCATCTATCTTGACCGAGGAAAAATCAACTACAGCTGGCTGGCTAACGAGAAGACAGGCCGTATCAAGATGACCAACATCATGTATCGTGACCCCGTTTCGGGCAATGCCCAGCTGAACTGGGACTACGACGGTTACAGTCCTCTGAACGGAAAGTTGTTTCCTGACAACATGATTGTGACCCTGACGTTGCCCCAAAAAGAAGTAAAGTGCGAAATCAAACTCACTTATCTGGGTTCAGATCCTAACTGGGAACCGCGCACCAAGGTGTCAGACAAATACCGCAAGGTGGAAATAGACGAAATACTGCAACGCTTCATGAATCTTTAGTATTTTCCTTTAGACATGAAGAAAGCTGCCATTCTGCTTCTCTTACTGGTATCTTGCTTTTCTGTCAGTGCCCAGAAAAGCAAGACCACTGGTCAGCGTAAGGCTGCAACTACGGTCAGACAGACCACCAAGAAGCAGACAACTCCATCGAAACAACAGAAGACAAGCCAGAAGAAGACGACTAAGAGCCAGTCTTCTTCGGCCAAGAAGAAGAGTACTACTGCCCAGAAGCAGCAGCCCACCGTCTCAGGACTGCGTGCCCAAAAGGAGAAAGTGGCCAAGGAACGTGCTGCCAACGTGAAGCGCAAGGCCGAACTGGAGCGCAATGTGAAGCGAGGACTGGAGAATCTCATGACGCTCGATACTGAGATTGCCCGTCAGCGTAAGGTCATCGACACCATCCGCCATGACATTTCATCGCTCAGCGACCATATCGCCATGCTCGACAACCAGCTCGTTGTGCTTGGACAGGAACTCGACGAGCGCCGCAACCGCTACATGCAGTCCATGCGCTACATGCACCGCAACCGTTCCATCCAGAACCAGCTGATGTTCATTTTCAGTGCCGACAACTTCAATCAGATGTACCGTCGCATGCGTTTCTCGCGCGAGTATGCCACCTTCCAGAAGGCACAGGGCGAGGCTGTGAAATCCAAGCAGCAACAGGTGACGCAGAAAAAAGAAGAACTTTCCAGTGCCAAGCAGCAGAAGAACCAATTGCTTTCACGTGGAGAACAGGAAAAACGCACTCTGGAAGGCAAGCAGACTGAGCAGAAGACGCAGGTAGACCAGCTGAAGAAACAGCAGAAGACCGTGCAAATGCTGATTGAGAAGCAGCAGAAGGAAGAGGCTGACCTGAACGCCCGTATTGACAAGCTCATTGCCGAGGAGATTGCCCGCGAGAATGCCCGTCGCGAGGCTGAAGCCCGTAAGAAGGCCGCTGCCGAGGCTGCCAAGAAACGTGCTGAGGAACTGGCACGGAAGAGGGCGGCTGCCGAGGCTGCCCGTAAGGAAAACGAGCGGCGCATAGCCGAGGCAAAGGCACGGGAGGAAAAAGCCAAAGCCGAAGCCCGTGCTGCTGCCTCGAAGGAGGAAAAAGCCGCTGCACGCCGCAAAGCCCAGGAGGCCGAGAACGCCCGAAAGGCAGCTGAGCGCAAGGCCAAAGAGGAAGCACGGGTGCGCGAACAGGAGATAGACAAGGCGCAAAAGGCCGAAGTTGAATTCTCCACTCCATCCGACGACCGCAAACTCAGTGGCGGCTTTGAGTCCAACAAAGGCCGTCTGCCCCTTCCCATTACTGGTGCTTACAGACTGGTGAGAGGCTTTGGCCCCTACACGCCGGAGGGCACCCATGTGCAGCTCGTGAGCAACGGCTGGCATCTGAAAGGCCAGCCGGGTAGCAAAGCCCAGTGCATCTTCGACGGCGAAGTGAGCGGTGTTTACTTCGACCGTGGCTCCTACATCGTCACCGTGCGCCACGGCAAGTACATCTCGGCCTACATCAACCTGGCCTCTGTCAATGTGCGGAAGGGCCAGAAAGTATCAACCCGCCAGATTCTCGGCTCGCTGGGTGGCGACAACACCTTGCAGTTCCAGCTGCGCAACTGGCGCGATCTGCTCAACCCAAGCCGTTGGTTGGGCCGATAGAAATAGCTCTGATTATAATCCGGAAAGCAGGATGCCGTACTTCTGTATGGCATCCGCTATTTCGTTCAGGCCGATGAACTCGTCGGCTGAGTGACTGCGGCTGCTCTGGCCGGGTCCCAGTTTGAACGAAGGGAAGGACATCAGTGCCTGGTCTGAAAGAGTGGGCGAGCCGAAAGGCACCATGCCCATGTCCACACATCTTTTAATAAGGGGGTGAGTCTGGTCGATGCTCGATGAATGCAGGCGGAAGGAGCGTGCCTTCAGTTCGCATTTCTTCATGTGCTTCTTCAAAAACTCAAACACATATTCATTCTGGTAGAACTCGTTGGTGCGCACGTCGATGATGAAGTGCAGCAAGTCGGGCACCACGTTGTGTTGCGTGCCAGCCTCAACTACGGTGACCGTCATCTTCGTCGGCCCCAGGAACGGACTCTCTTTCCTGAAGCGGTAGTCGCGCAGCCACACCAGGTCGTCGAGTGCCTCATAGATAGCATTCACCCCTTCGTTCCTGGCCGCATGGCCACTAACGCCATGGGCATAGCCATCGATGACCATCAGTCCCTTTTCTGCCACGGCCGGTTGCATGCCCGTAGGCTCGCCCACGATGGCCACATCAATCTTAGGCAGCAGGGGCAGTGCGCGCACAATGCCGTCCTTGCCCGACACTTCCTCCTCACAAGAGGCCAGGTAGACAAGATTATAGGTGGAGAGTGGCGACTGGCAGCAGATGCGGAACACCTGCAACAGCGACACCAGTCCGCCGCCGCAGTCGTTCGACCCCAGTCCGTACAAACGTCCGTCCTCCTGCGCTGGCAGGAAAGGATCGCGCGTCCAAGATGTCACTGGCTTCACCGTGTCGATGTGCGCATTGAGCAGCAGCGTTGGCCTTTCGGGGTTGAACCCCGGTGCAATCGCCCAGATGTTATTGCCCTCGCGCTGTGGTTCCAGTCCCCAATTTGCCATCCTGTCATACAGCAGGTCGGCAGCAGCCGTCTCCTCACGGCTCACGCTGGGGATGGCGATGAGTTCGCTGAGCAGGCCGACGGCGTCGTTCACATATTTATCCATAACTGCTGGCAAAGGTATGAAAAAAATGACAAAACTTTCTCATAACTCGCTCAGAATCTTTCAAAAATATTTTAGGGCGGAATTTTCGAGTTTTGCGAGGGTTTCGTAAGATGCTGATTTACAGTCGCTTCAGAGAAGAGACATACGGGACAAGGTGCTGCTGAGGCTTGGGTGCTGAACAGGTGAGGCTCTGTTTCGTTGCAAGTAAGGCTCAATTGGTGGACAACGGAGGCTTTATTGTCGCTCGTCAGAGGATGGTTTTTGCGTAAAAAACTCGATGAAAGCGCACTTTTTTGACTATTTATCATCCAAAAGGCGAACTTTCCAGGTCAGCTATACTGCCTAGACAAGTGGTTTCAACACCCGATTTTTTCTAAAAGCAAAATTATTTTTGTCTTGACAATCGAAATAAAAATGAAAATAAATTTGGTTTTCTGCATATTTTGCAGTACTTTTGCACTATCATTTAATAAGGTGTCTATGCAGCAGATAAACAGCCATCTGTCACGCCTCGTTCACGACGTAGCCGCCCAACTGGGCGACCGCGAGGCTCTTATCTACAAGGATTTTGGCGGCAGTACATGGAAGAGCTATTCCTGGAATCAGTTCTCAGCCACCGTCAAACAGGTATCGAACGCCCTACTCAACCTGGGAGTCGGGATTCAGGAAAACGTGGGTATCTTCTCACAGAACTCCGTGCAGTATCTCTTTTGTGACTTCGGTGCATGGGGCATCAGAGCCACAACCATCCCGTTCTATGCCACCAGCTCTGAACAGCAGATACAGTTCATGGTGACCGATGCCAAGATCCGCTTCCTTTTCGTTGGTGAACAGGATCAGTTCGACAAGGCCAAGCGCGTGTTCCCGATGTGCAAGACGCTGGAACGCATCATTGTCTTCGATCCTGCCGTGCGCGTTGAGCAGAGCGACTCGGTTGCCATGTACTTCGACGAGTTCCTGCGACTGGGCGAAGGACTGCCCCGCCAGAGCGAGGTCGAGGCCCTGCAGGAGCAGGCCAGCTACGATGAAATCGCCAATATTCTCTATACCAGCGGCACCACGGGCGACTCGAAAGGCGTCATCCTGACCCACGGACAGTATCATGCTGCCTTCGAGGCCAACGGCAAGTGCGTGCCTGTCAATGAGAAAGACCGCATCATGAACTTCCTGCCTTTCACCCACATCTTTGAGAAAGGATGGAAGATACTTTGCATCACGGTAGGAGCACGCCTGATTGTGAACACCCATCCCCTGGAAGTGCAGCAGAGCATGCGCGAGACCCATCCCACCTGCATGTCGGCCGTGCCCCGCTTCTGGGAGAAGGTCTACATGGGTGTGCAGGAAAAGATAGACAACTCGGGTGCCGTGCAGCGCAAGGTGTTCCAGCATGCACTCGACGTGGGCCGCAAGCACAACATAGAGTATCTGGCCAACGGGCGTCGTCCGCCAGTAGCCTTGCATCTGGAGTATGAAATTCTGAACAAGACCATCTTCTCACTCGTGCGAAAGGAACTGGGGTTGGAGAATGCCCATTTCTTCCCAACGGCAGGTGCCACCGTGTCAAGCCATGTCGAGGAGTTCGTCCACAGCATTGGCATCAACATGATTGTGGGCTACGGTCTCACTGAAAGCCTGGCCACCGTCAGCTGTAACCACCTGGGGAAGCCGTTCACCGTAGGCTCCGTGGGTTACCCCATCGACAGCATCAGCGTGAAGATCAGCGAAGAGGGTGAGATTCTCCTGAAGGGTCCCACCATCACGCGCGGTTACTACAACCGCGACGACATTACCCGCGAATCGTTCACTGACGACGGCTATTTCAAGACAGGCGACTCGGGCTACATACTAAACGGCGAACTGTTCCTGAAGGACCGCATCAAGGATCTGTTCAAGACTTCAAACGGCAAGTATATTGCCCCGCAGATGATTGAGTCGAAGCTGTTGGTCGACAAGTATATTGACCAGATTGCCATCATTGCCGACCAGCGCAAGTTTGTCTCGGCTCTCATCATTCCTGTCTATTCGCTCCTGGAGGAATACGCCCGTGAGCACAGCATCCCATTTGAAAACCGGGAGGATCTCTGCAAGAATGTGCGCATTAACGAGATGATGATGGAGCGCATCGACACCCTTCAGCAGCAACTGGCTCATTACGAACAAATCAAGCGTTTCACGCTGTTGCCCCACCACTTCTCCCTGGAGCGTGGCGAGCTGACCAACACGCTGAAGATCAAGCGCCGCGTGCTGAACGAAAACTACAAGGCAGAAATCGACAAGATGTACGAAGAATAAATAATGATTACACAAGACCAGCTGAAAGATGTGATGGAGCGCACCGAACAACTGAGGCGCTACCTGAAGATAGACGAAAAACAAGTAGAATACGAAGAAGAAGACCTTCGCACACAGGCACCCGACTTCTGGGACGACCGTAAGCGTGCGGAGGAACAGATGAAGAAGGTGAAGGCCATCAAGAAATGGATTGATGGCTATAATGACGTGCGCCTGAAAGCCGATGAACTGCAACTGGCCTTTGACTTCTTCAAAGATGAGATGGTCACTGAAGAGGAAGTGGAACATGACTACCAGCAGGCCATGGAGGCCATCGAGGAACTGGAACTGATGAACATGCTGCGCCAAAAAGAAGACCCGATGGACTGTGTGCTCAAGATAAACAGCGGAGCCGGAGGCACCGAGAGCCAGGACTGGGCCTCAATGCTCATGAGAATGTACATGCGCTGGGCTGAAGCCCACGGCCATAAGGTCACCGTCAGCGACCTGCAGGACGGCGACGAGGCCGGTATCAAGAGCGTGACCATGCAGATTGAGGGCGGAGAGTACGCCTACGGATTCCTCAAGTCAGAGAACGGCGTACACCGTCTGGTGCGTGTCTCTCCCTTCAATGCGCAGGGCAAGCGCATGACCTCGTTTGCATCCGTTTTCGTCACACCGCTTGTCGACGACACCATTGAGGTCTACGTCGACCCCGCCAAGCTCTCCTGGGACACGTTCCGCAGCTCAGGTGCTGGCGGACAGAACGTCAACAAGGTGGAGTCCGGCGTCCGCCTGCGCTACTGGTACACCGACCCTGACACCGGAGAAGAAGAGGAAATACTCATTGAGAACACCGAGACGCGCGACCAGCCGAAGAACAAAGCCAAGGCACTGCTACTGCTGAAGTCGCAGCTCTACGACCGCGCCATGAAGAAACGGCTCGAAGCCCAGGCCAAAATCGAGGCCGGGAAGAAGAAGATTGAATGGGGCAGTCAGATACGTTCCTACGTCTTCGACGACCGCCGTGTAAAAGACCACCGCACCAACTATCAGACCAGCGATGTCGACGGAGTGATGGACGGCAAGATCGACGGCTTCATCAAGGCATATCTCATGGAGTTCCCCGTTAACGACGAAGAGTGATTAATCCCCCTGGTTCATGGGGGTGGGGGTCTGAACAAGCGTGGCCCCCAATTGTAAATAATAATCTTAGAACGTCTGATTTGCGCTTGTTCAGACCCACACCCTCTTAATTCAGGGGGCTTAGAAACTATGAGCAAAAAGAATCAACAAGAGAAGCACATGAATGCCAAGCAGCGTGCTCATGAGCAGAAAGAGGCCGCCAAGGCCGAGAAGGTGGTCAAATGGATTTTTGGAGTGCTGGTAGGATTTGCCCTGCTGTGGCTCATCTACACCATTTGGCTTTCTGCATGAGTGGATTGGAGATAGAGCGTAAGTTCCTGGTTAAGGACCGCTCCTACCGCGAACAGTGCTTCGGTAGCAGCCGCATCAGGCAAGGCTACATCTGTAGTGGGCACGGTCGTACCGTCAGAGTACGACTGCGTGACGACCGCGCCTACCTCACCATCAAAGGACCGTCGCTCGATGGTGGTCTGAGCCGGTATGAGTTTGAGAAGGAGATAACCCCCGATGAGGCCGGACAGCTCTTCAAACTTTGCGAGCCGGGCATCATTGACAAGACACGCTACTTGGTGAAATCGGGTGACCACACCTTTGAAGTCGATGAATTCTACGGTGAGAACGACGGACTGGTAATGGCCGAAGTAGAGCTTTCAACCCCCGACGAGCCCTTCAAAAAGCCCGGTTTCATCGGAAAAGAGATCACAGGTGACCGTCGTTTCTACAATTCTCATTTGCGGGAACGCCCCTTCTGCTTGTGGAAGGACGAGTTACTGGCCGACGACCGTCTCTGAGCCATCAGCCAGCCGATGCCTGCTGCCAGCGTAACTCCCGTGGCATTGGCCGCCAGGTCGAGCCATTCTCCAGCACGGTTGGTGGTGCAGTAGACCTGAAGCAGTTCTATCACACCGCTCATCACAATCGGAGCCAGCCAGGCGAAGAGAAACAGCCGTGTACCATTCGGGCGATTGTGCTGCCGCAGGTACTCCCACCACATCACCAGACAGGTGCCTCCGTACATAACAAGATGCATCCATTTGTCGATGAACTGCACGTCATCGAGCTGTGTGTGGGGCGGCACGAAGAAGAGTGAAAGATACCAGATAAGTGCCAAACAGACCACTGTTAACGGGTATTTTCTTGCAATTTGCAGCGTTTTGTGCATCTTTATTTTGATTTTTGATGCAAAAGTAAGAAAATTTTTATACTTTTGCAACGGTTTAATGTTTAAAAAGTGAAATGATGCTTGACAACGAGAGAGCAAACTTTGCCACCAAACTGGGCATTATCCTGGCCACGGCCGGTTCGGCAGTGGGACTTGGAAACGTGTGGCGCTTCCCTTACATGGCCGGTCAGAATGGCGGTGCCGTGTTTATCGTGATCTATATGCTTTGCGTCTTGCTGTTGGGAATACCCTGCATGATCAATGAGTTTATCATCGGCCGACATGCCTATGCCAACACGGCACGGGCCTATCGCACAATTTCCAAAAGCAGGGGATGGATGCTGATTGGCTACATGAGCGTGCTCACCGGCTTTCTCATCACGGGTTACTATGCCGTTGTCTCAGGTTGGTGTCTCCAGTATGTGTGGGCTTCGCTCGTTGGTCATTTGCATGGTGAGCCTGACTATTACAAGAGTTACTTCGCATCATTCTCTTCAGACCCCGTAAAACCCATCTTCTGGCTGGTCATCATCATGCTCATGACCTACCTGATTGTGAAGAACGGCATCCGTGACGGCATTGAACGAGCGTCAAAGTTGTTCATGCCTACATTATTTATATTATTGGTGATCATTGCGGTAGCGTCCTGCATGCTGCCCGGTGCCCATGCAGGCATAGAGTTCCTGCTGAAGCCCAACTGGTCGATGATCAACAGCGACGTATTCCTTTCCGCCCTTGGTCAGTCGTTCTATTCGCTCAGCATTGCCATGGGCTGCATTTGCACCTACGCCAGTTATTTTTCAAAGCACACCAACCTGGCCAATTCGGCCATCCAGATAAGCGTGATTGACTCGATGGTGGCCATCCTGGCAGGATTGATGATTTTCCCAGCAGCCTTCTCGGTAGGCGTGAATCCCGATTCGGGTCCCTCGCTTATTTTCATCACCTTGCCCAACGTTTTCCAGCAGGCTTTCGGCGAATGGCCCGTTGTAGGCTATGTTATTTCGCTCATGTTCTACGGACTGTTGACTTTGGCAGCGCTGACCTCACTCATGTCACTGGTCGAAGTGAGCACCGCTTTCTGCCAGGAAGAGATGAAGATCACCCGCAAAGCCGCCACGCTCATCGTGGTCTCGTCGGCCACAATCATTGGCGTGTTCTGCTCATTTTCGCTGGGTGCCTACGACGGTTTAGCCTTTTTCGGGCTGTCGCTCTTCGAGATCTTCGACTTTGTCACCGGCCAGATTTTCCTGCCTGTCGTGGGTTTCCTGACCAGCGTTTACATTGGCTGGTTCGCTCCACACAAGGTTGTACGCGACGAGTTTACCAACTGGGGCACCCTGCGAGGCACCTATTTCCACTTATACCTGCTTTTGGTGAAGTACATCTGCCCCATTTGCATCATTTTCATCTTCCTGCATCAATTTGGACTGATATAAGCAATGAGCGATCGAGGTAACTTCGGGACACGCCTGGGCATCATCCTGGCAACGGCCGGTTCTGCCGTAGGACTGGGCAATGTGTGGCGTTTCCCCTTCATTGCCGGCCATAACGGAGGCGCGGTTTTCATCCTCATCTATATTGGCTGCATCTTGCTATTGGGCATTCCCGGCATGGTCAGTGAGTTCATTGTGGGCCGCCACTCCCAGGCTAATGCAGCACGGGCCTACGGCCATATTGCCGGAGGGCGTCGGCTGTGGCGCGCTGTGGGCTATCTGGGCATTCTTACAGCATCCATCATTCTGGGCTTCTATGCCGTTGTAGCGGGTTGGTGCCTGCAGTATCTGGTTGCCTCGCTCTTAGGCAATGTGCAGGGCGATGCGGACTATGTGACCCATTACTTCCAGTCGTTTTCCACCAATCCCTGGAAGCCCACCCTGTGGGCCGTTGCCTTCGTGGTCATCACCCACATGGTCGTGGCACGTGGCGTGCAGAAAGGCATTGAACGGGCTGCGAAACTGCTCATGCCCCTGCTCTTCGTGCTGCTTGTCATCATTGTCATTGCCTCGTGTTCCCTGCCCGGAGCCATGGCTGGTGTGGAGTTCCTGCTGCGACCCGACTTCTCGAAGGTGAGCCATTCGGTGCTGCTCGAAGCCTTGGGACAGGCTTTCTTCTCGCTCTCCTTAGGCACGGCCTGCCTGTGTACCTTTGCCAGTTATTTCTCCCGCGACACCAACCTGCTGCGCTCAGCAGGTCAGATAGCCCTCCTGGACACGCTCATTGCCATCATGGCTGGGCTTATGATCTTCCCCGCAGCCTTCTCAGTAGGCGTACAGCCCGACAGCGGTCCGTCGCTCATTTTCATCACCCTGCCCAACGTTTTCCAACAGGCTTTCGGCCAGATGCCCCTTGTGGGATATGTCATAGGAGTGCTGTTCTATGCCCTTCTGGTCTTTGCTGCCCTCACGTCGACGATTTCCATGCATGAAATTGGCACCGCCTTTTTCACCGAGGAGTTCCATCTCCCCCGAAAGAAGGGTGCCTGGATTGTCACAACGGTGTGCTCACTGTTGGCCGTGCTGTGTTCGCTCAGCATTGGCAATTCCGATGAAATCAGTCTTTTTGGACTCCCGCTGATGTATTTCTGCGACTTTCTCACGGCACAGATCATGCTGCCGGCTGGTGCCTTTCTTACCAGTTTGTTTGTGGGCTGGTTCGTTGATCAGCGCCTACTGTACGACGAGTTCACCAATCAGGGTACCGTTTCCCTAGCTTTCTTCCGTGCCTATCAGTTCTCGGTTCGCTTCGTTGTACCGCTGTGTATCGGCCTGATTTTCCTCCATCAGTTCGGAATCATTTGACGAAGGCATGCGCATTTCCGAATTCTTCTATCTCCATAAGTCCGACCGTCAGGTCATCTTGGGATGTCTCTGCATAGCTGTCATCGCCGTGCTGCTCATTCAGTTCACGGGCAGCGAGACCACCGTTTCTGCACCAAACACAGCCGACAGCACTTGGGCAGACGCCAACAAGAAGTTAACCTCAATCCGTTACGTAGGCAACGACCTGCCTTCTGCCCCAAAGGCCGAACGCTTCAATTTCGACCCCAACACTGCCGACAACACAGCCCTGCTGCGTCTAGGACTCCAACCGTGGCAAGTTCGCAACATTTACCGCTACAGGGCTGCCGGAGGCGTGTATCGCCGGAAAGAGGACTTTGCCCGGCTTTACGGTCTCACCGTGAAGCAATACCGTGAACTGGAGCCTTACATCCGTATTTCCAACGACTACTTGCCGGCCTCCACCCTGGTCGAAGACAAGCCTCTCGGCATTGACTCCACTATTTATCCCCAGAAGATTGCACAGGATGAGCACGTCGTCCTGAACACAGCCGACAGTGCCACGCTGCGCACTGTGCCTGGCATTGGCGTGCATTTCTCCTACGAAATCCTGAAGTATGGCCGTCGACTGGGAGGCTACGTGAGTGTTGATCAGCTCGATGAAATCGACGATTTTCCACAAGAAGCCAAGCGTTTCTTCGTCATCGAGGGGGCTACTCCGCGGAAGCTGAACCTGAACCGCCTGTCGCTGAACGAGCTGCGACGCCACCCCTACATCAATTATTACCAGGCACGGGCCATCGTTGACTACCGTCGTCAGCATGGGCTGCTGCATTCCCTTGACGACCTTAGTCTGCTACGGGATTTCCCCCCTGAAGCCATCATCCGACTGCAACCCTACGTCGAGTTCTGACCCCGTTTTTTACTGAGGCTTAGTTACTTGCTAACTGAGCCTCAGTTGTGTGCTAACTAAGCCTCAGTTGCGTGCTTACTGAGGCTCTGTTGTCAGCTAGTTGTTGAAATTATGTCGGATAACCGTAAAAAATGTGCTTTTTAGGTGATAATTTAATAGAAAATACCTATCTTTGTGCCCATATTTTTGAGTTAAAAGAACAAACAATAACATAATAATAAATCAGTTTGAAAAAGAAAAGCGTAATGACATGGGCGTGGCACTGGGAGTGGCCGTCGGAATGGGCGTTGGCACGCTGGCCTTGCTCTTCGTTGTGCCTGCCTTCTACATTGTGTTCCAGAGAATGCACGAGCGATTCCAGGGAAAGGAAGTAATGGAAGAGGTAAAAGAGTAAAAAGATAAAAAAGTAAAAAGGTAAAAATGAAAAGACCACTTTGTTTTATCGCTGCTACAGCCGTGAGTTTTCTGCTCACGGGCTGTGGCTTATATAATAAGTACGAGCAGAAAGTTGAGGGGTCTGCCGATGCTTTCGGCACGATTGAGAACGCAAACGTAGGCGGCGAGTCGTTGGCCCGGATGTCGTGGCGTGAGTTCTTCACCGACCCCCTGCTACAGCAACTCGTCGAACAGGCTTTGGCCAACAACACCGACCTGAACAGCGCCCGCATCAATGTTGAAAAGAGCGAAATATCGCTGAAGACCAAGCGAATGGCCTACCTGCCTTCGCTCTACTTCTCGCCACAAGGCACGCTCAGCAAGTTTGGTAGCGGCTCATGGTCGAAGAGCTACAGCCTGCCGCTGCAGTTGTCGCTGGATGTCGACGTGTTCGGCTCCATCACCAACAAGAAACGCGCCGCCAAAGCTGTTCTCCTGCAGTCGCAGGTGACCGAGGAAGCCACGCGCTCTAACCTCATAAGCGCCCTTGCACAGCAGTATTTCAGGCTTCAGCTGCTTGACCGTGAGCTGGACATACTCATCGAGACCGACAGCCTTTGGGCAGCATCGCTTGAAACACAGAAAGCACTGTACGAGAACGGCCAGGCCTACTCTACCGCCGTCAACCAGCAGGAGTCGTCATGGCTCGACGTAAAGACGCAGATAGCCGACATCCGCAGCAGCATCCGCTCTACCGAGAACGACATCTGCGACCTACTCTGTATCACACCGCAGCACATTGCCCGCACAAAGTGGCGCTCAGCTGCCCAGTATCACACCTCGGCTGAAGGACAGCGCATGTTCGACACGACGTTCATCCGCCTCGGTGTGCCTGCCGACATGCTCAACCTGCGTCCCGACATCCGTCTGGCCAACTACTACATGGAAGAGGCTTTCTACAACACGCAGGCCGCACGTGCAGCCTTCTTCCCCAGCATCACGCTGTCGGGAGAGGCTGGCTGGACCAACAACGGCGGCATCATTGTCAATCCCGGAAAACTGCTGTTGCAGGCCGTCGGCTCACTCTCACAACCCATCTTCGCCCGTGGTCAGCTGAAGGCCAACCTGAAGACGAGCAAGCTGACCGAGGAGGACCTGCAGAAGAAGTACGTGCAGGCCGTGATTGATGCAGGCAACGAGGTGAACGAGGCCATGGCCGACTGTATGACTGCCCGTGAGAAGCACCAATACTACCACCGCCAGGTGGAAGTGCTCCACGAAGCCTACGTAGGCACTCATGAGCTGATGGACAACGGCAAAGCCAGCTATCTTGAGGTGCTTACCGCCCAGGAGTCGCTGCTCTCTGCCCAGCTCAACGAGGCATCCAACCTGTACAGCGGTGCCCAGGCCATCATTGCCCTCTACATTGCACTGGGCGGCGGTACAAAATAAGAAAAGGAAAAAGAAATCGTTTGAACATGAAGAAGCTATTTACAATGGTCGCTGCCGCACTGCTAATGTGCGGCATGGTGAGCGCACAGGAAGAATCCCAACCCCGCAAGAAGGTGGCCGTGGTGCTCAGTGGCGGCGGTGCCAAGGGCATGGGCCACATCGGTGTGCTGAAAGTACTGGAGCGGGCTGGCATTCCAGTCGACATTATTACCGGCACGTCGATGGGCAGCATCATAGGCGGGCTCTATGCCATTGGCTACAACGCCAATGCGCTCGACTCCATGGTGCGCCTGCAGGACTGGAGCTACGTGATCAGCGACAAGGAAGACCTGCGCAACCAAAGTCTCAGCGACCGTCGCAAGCAGTACACCTATATCTTCACCACGGGCATGACCATCGGCAAGCGCGACATGAACGCCGGTGGCTTCATCAAGGGCAAGAACCTGGCCGAGCTGTTCCAGCAGCTCTGCACGGGCTACACCGACTCGCTCGACTTCTCCCGTGACCTGCCCATTCCCTTCGCCTGTGTGGCCACCAACATTATCGACAACAGCGAGGTGGTCTTCCACAGCGGGCGCCTGCCGCAGGCCATGCGCTCGTCAATGGCCATTCCCGTGGCCTTCTCTCCTGTGCGTATCGGTGACAAGGTGCTGGTAGACGGAGGACTGAAGAACAACTATCCTGCCGACATTGCCCGCCAAATGGGGGCCGACATCATCATTGGCGTAACCGTTCAGGGCGAGCCAAAGATGGCCGAGGACATGAACGGCACCATGAGCATTCTCAGTCAGATCATCGACGTGAACTGTAAGAACAAGGTTGACGAAAACCTAGCCATCACCGACCTCCACATGCAGGTCGACACCAAGGGCTACGGCTCAGCCAGCTTCTCATTGGCCGCCATCGACACCCTGATACGCCGTGGCGAGGAAGAAGCCATGCGCCATTGGGACGACATCATCGCCCTGAAGCAGCGCATCGGCATCGATGCATCGTTCCGCCCCACCATCCTGCAGCCCCTTCGCCCCCATGTGCTGTCCGAAAAACAGCACGTCACCGGCTACACCTTTGAGAACATGACACCCCAGGCCGAGCGGTTCATCCGCCAGAAGTTCAGTCTGAACAAGCGCGACAGCATCGATGCCAATCTGGAGCAGCAGCTCACCACCTCCATGCGTGTGGACTTGTTCTATCAGACTGCCGAGTGCCGTCTTGTGCCCGAAGCCGACGGTGTGCGCGTAGTCCTTTCGGCTGGCGAGCGCAAATCGGTGCAGTTGCATGCCGGTGTGCGCTACGACAATGAGGAATACGCCTCACTGCAGCTGGGACTCGACATACCGCTGAAGACGGCCATACCCATCAACACCGACATCACGCTGCGACTGGGCAAGCGCCTCATGGCACATGCCGACCTGACTGTCCATCCCCGCAGCTTCACTCGTCCCACACTGAGCTATACCTTCCGCCGCAACGACATCGATGTCTACTACAAGGGCGACCTCGACTGGAACATACGCTACAACCAGTTCCAGGCCGAGTTCACACCCATTAACTTCGACCTGCGACACTTCAACCTCCAATTGGGGCTGCGCTGGGACTACATGCACTACCGCAACAAGCTCGGATCAGGGACAGCCAAGCAGGTGAACCTCGACAACGAGCACTTCTACAGCTACCGCGTCAGGGCAGAATACAACAGCGAGGACGACTGGAACTTCCCCACGCGCGGCGCCCGTTTCAAGGCTGAATATGCCTACCTCACCGACAACTTCGCCCGCCTTGACGACAAGCCCGGCATGAGCGAAGTCAACGCCAACTGGCGCAAGTCCTTTACCATTGGCCAGCGCTTCACCCTCCAGCCCATGCTCTACGGGCGCATGCTCTTTGGCACAACCATCCCTCCCGTCTTCGGCAACACCATCGGCGGCGATTGGTTCGGCCATTACGTGGAGCAGCAGATGCCCTTTGCCGGTATTGGCAACATGGAGTACGTAGACCACCACTTCGTGGCTGCCCAGCTGCAGGCCCAGGAGCGCATAGGCAGCAACAACTACGTGCTGCTGCGCATGACAGGTGCCCAGGGGTCCGACCGCCTGAGGAACCTATTAGACAGCAAGACCATGCTCGGCGGTCAGGTGGCCTATTATTACAACACGCTCTTCGGCCCTGCCGGAGCTGCCATCGGCTACAGCAACCGCACCAAGAGCCTCTATTTCTTCCTGAACCTCGGCTATGAATTCTAACCAGAGACACAGACTCCTGAAGCGCTGGCTGCTGATGGCCGTCATCCTCATGACACCATCCTCAGCCCTCACCGTCAGTGGCCAGAGCCGCGACAAGCAACTGCGCGAAAAGGTAGAAAACACGCTCCTTGCCCGCTACTTTGGCAAGAACAACATTGACACGGCCTACGTCATTCGCCCCAAGACCAAGTGGACAGTCAAGGCGCGCCTCAACGTTTCGGGCGCAGAGCTGGAGACCGAAGGCCGCGAGGAAAACGGTCAGCACTTCAAGTCTGAGATAGAGGCCGAGCGGAAGACCACCGTCAGCCTCGCCGTGAGCTACCTGGGCATCTCGCTCAGTGCCTCGCTCAACCCCAAAAAACTATGGGGCAAGAACAGCGACTACGAGCTGAACATCAACTGCTACGGCAAGCGCCTCGGCTTTGACTTCATCTATCAGGATGCCAAGAACTTCGAAGGATGGTACGACCAGGAAGGACTGCCGGGACGCATCTATCTGCAGCCCGACATGCTGAACGTGAAGACGCTCAACGCCAACGCCTACTACTGCTTCAACAGCCGCCACTTCTCCTATCCCGCAGCCTTCTCCCAAAGCTACATCCAGCGTCGCTCAGCAGGCAGCTTCCTCCTGGGTGCGTCCATCCAGAGCCAGCACGCCAAGCTGAACTGGGAAGACGACAATGGGGATCAGCAGGAGGAAGAGCTGAAGATGGACAACATTGGCATCGGGGCTGGCTACGGCTACAACTTCGTGCCCGGCAAGGGCTGGCTGCTCCACATCTCCGCCCTGCCCACCTTCATTGTCTACAGCAACACCTCGATGACCTTCGCCAACAACAGCGTACCCCTTCACTACCACTTCCCCGAAGTCATCATCACCGCCCGCGCAGCCGTCCTCTATCAGTGGGGAAACAAGTTCGCCGGCATATCCTCGGTCTACAACTTCACCAACATTGGCGACAAGGAAAGCCTCAGCGTCTACAACAGCAAATGGCGCACCCGCGCCTTCGTCGGCATCCGCCTGTAGGCCAGCAGCCTTTGTGTTTTGTCAAAATAATTCATAGAAAAAAGCACTCTCCCGACAGGTACTTCTAGACGGACGAAGGCGCAAAAAGCAGTACTTTTATGGTCAGTGACTATCTGCCTCGGAGGCAGAAGGCCACTGACTGCATGGAAGTAAGGCGTAGACGCATCGAAACCTAGGCTTAACCGCGCTTAAACTAAGCCTCTTTTTCATCGAAACCAAGCCTCATTTAGGGCAAAAACAGCTTTTTTGGGGGTGCCAAAAAGCCTCCAAAATCACAAACGTCTGACTGTCAATCACTTGCAAAACCGCCCATAACTCGCTCATTTGCGACCAACTGACCACTTGCTGAATTCTGAACGAATCTCAGAGGGGTCATTGTAAAGATTTTTCATAATCGTGCAAAACGTTTTTCATCACCCATATTGACGAAGAACTAAAAAACTTTTTCCACTGTTTATTTTGCACTTTCCCGTTTTTTCCGTATCTTTGCCCCTGACTTGAACAACCCAGAGGGGCATCATGTCACTATTTTCGTTGGAAAAGGACGTTTACGAACGTTATCTTCTGTATGTGAATCTCGCAAATTCCAATGTCTAAGAAGATACGCAACCAGAACGTCCACTTTAGGTGTATTGTACCTTGCCCGCTACAATCAGCGGACAGTATCAATATTCCTGGACGTGGGCTATCTCAAGTTGCTTATCCTGAGACAAGGCAATGCGAGAGCCCACATACGGGATAAGCGAGGAGTAGAAGCACCCACGTCTTTCCGTTTAACCCACTATTAACCGCCGAATCTGGGTTGCAATAGGCACAGAAACATAAAAACTATGAAACATTACTACATTTCATTCTTTCTTGCCCTGCTCATGAGCATGGTGGGAACAAATGCTTTAGCTAATGATTTTATTGACGGAATCTATTACCAGTTAAACGGTTCAGAGGCCACAGTGGTTCGTGATTCTCATGATGACTATTCTGGCGATGTTGTTATTCCCGAATCCATCAGTTATTACGGAAAAACATATAAAGTAACAAGTATAGAAAAAAACGCGTTCAAGGATTGTAGGTATTTGAATTCAGTAACCATTGGAAACAATGTAACCACCGTTGGAAAAGGTGCATTCACGGGTTGCTATCGTTTGAATTCAGTAATTTTGGGAAATAGTGTAACAGACATTTGTGATGCTCTTTTTATGAATTGCAGCAGCTTAACATCAATAACTATTGGAAACAATGTAACTAACATAGGTGAATTTGCTTTCGCTGGATGCAGTAAACTTACCTCAATTAACATTCCGAATAGTGTTACGAGTGTTGGCCTTATGGCATTCATAGAATGTATTTAGAGACCTCTAAACAACCATAAACAATGAAAAACACATAGAGATAAACCTTTGTATATCAACCACTTTTAGATTTTAACACTTCGGACTTGCTTTTTTGTGGTTCTCAAAAATCCGCTTACCTTTGCAACGCATTTCTACCGCGGAGAATTTTGAGGGCTTTCATCTTGCCATCTCGTGGACAGGGTTGACAAAGGTTGACAAGAGTGTACAACGGTTGACAGAAGAACGAGAGGGAAAGGAGCAAGGAAG
>JAEEGL013581922.1_pt1 | contig 46777 bp, 31 predicted proteins | sample 9134231 | NCBI WGS metagenome assembly JAEEGL01 (sample SAMN16246548, study PRJNA631951) | gut metagenome | biome: gut microbiome; feature: rumen; material: fiber-attached | host: Bos | place: Iran: Karaj | collected 2018-10
GGTCAGAGTTCGTTGACTATTTTGGTCCTACTTCATCAGAGAAGTTCAAGGGCACCGGCTACCCTAAGTACGAATTGCCTTACATTGCTAAAGAATATTTGAAGGAGTCAAGACAGCTGTACGTTTGCCGTGCGCTCGGTCTTTCAGGATATGATGCCGGAAAAGCTTACGTTGTATATGCAACTATGAATGGAACACAGTATCCAGTAGCCTGCCTCCGTTCAACAGGTACATATAATGGTGCCGAGGGTGACTGCATGAAACCATCCGGTGACACCATTACGTTTGCTGTTACCTCAGTTTCATTAAGTGCTTATTCTGGGGTAACTTATGATGCTAACTGTACTCAGGTATCACAGGCAACCGCAGACACAAGCGCCGCAATCGTAACCGAGGATAATCTTGGCAAATTTACTTTAACGGTAAATTATAACATCATTACCGAAATCGAAGTTGAAGGCTCAACGCAAACGAAAACAACAGCTACAAGTACTATATACCCTGTTTCATTAAACTATGGAGACAGTGATTATATCTATAACGTTTTCGGAACGTCGCCGTTTGCAAAGAACGCACCTCTTTTCGTTGAATATGTTTATGATTACGCATTGAGGAAACTCTATAATGACAATACTGGTAAAACAATAACAATTTCAGGTGTAAATACAATAACTGGTCTTGAGGATTATAAAGAGGCGTTCAAGTGTGCTGTGACTCCATGGCTTGTATCACAAGTTAACGCTGCAAGTAGTGGAGTTGCCACTGCACAAAAGTTGTTCCGTATTTATACACTTTCAGACGGTGATAGTGCAAATAACGAAATCAAGGTTTCTATCGAGAAGATTAGACCAAACGAAGGCACCTTTGACCTTGTTGTTCGTGCTATGAACGACACAGATTCCTACCCAGTTATGCTTGAGAAGTTCACCGGATGTAGTTTATCTCCTAGTGAAAAGAATTATCTACCACTTAGAGTTGGTAGTTACGACGGTGTATATGAGCTCAAATCAAAGTATATCGCAATTGAAATGAACGAGGACGCTGACCTAACTGGTGCTGTCCCTTGTGGATTTATGGGCTATCCATTACATAAGATAAGTGGAATGACCAATCTACCAATATGTTACAACCTCGCTTACGATTACTCACTGAAGGCTAAGAGACAGTATTTCGGTTTCTCAAATCTAACTGGTATTGATGTTGATACATTCACCTATAAGGGAGCCGAGGTAGCTGACGATTCAGGTATCAGTAGCACACATGTTATTTCACGCGGCTTCCACATGGATTCAATTATAGGTGTAGGCAGCTTCAATAATAAGATTAAAATTGATGGTGAAGATTTTGAATTTGAAGCTGTAAGTCCTTATACCGCAAGGTCTGCAAATAGCAAGATTCCACGTATTGTAACCGAAGCATATTGCAAGGGAACAATTTATGAGGACATCAACGCCCGTAAGTTCACTGTTTGCTTCTATGGTGGTTTTGATGGATGGGATATCTACAGAACATCAAGAACCAATACCGATGATTTCAAGGCTCTTAGGTATAACGGTGAGTTCTACAAAGAAATTAACCTTGATGCTGACGGACAGAACGCAACGAAGCAGGAATTCAACTTCCTTGACCTCCCTAGCAACGCAATTAGCAGTGACTACTATGCATACTTAGCTGCATATCGTCAGTTTGCTAATCCTGAGGCCATTGACATTAACGTATTTGCTACCCCAGGTATTGACTGGCTTAACAATGAACTTCTTGTCGAGGACGCACTTGATGTAGTTGAGGATACTGACGACGGTCGTGGTGGTGACACACTTTACATTGTAACATCACCTAACAAGCCTAGCGGTACAACTGATTCATTCGAGGATATGTTTACTCCAGTCGAACTTGTTGAACTTCTTGGAAATACCTCAATAGATACCTCATACGCAGCTACCTACTGGCCTTGGATTAAGTACTTCGATAAGGACGAGAATGTTTACATCAACCTTCCTGTTACCAAGGATGTTGTTAGGAACCTCGCATACGTTGACAACACCTCATTCCCTTGGTTCGCACCTGCCGGTATCAACCGTGGTGATGTTAACTGTACGAGGGCTTGCAAGAAGACTAGACTCGCTGACGAGGATACCCTGTATGATGGTTTCATCAACCCTGTCAAGACCTTCTCCGAAGACGGTGTTAAGATTTGGGGTAACAAGACCATGTACTCAGTTGAAAGTCCACTCAATAGAGTCAATGTACGTAGGCTTATGATTCGTATTAAGAAACTCATCAAAGGTGTTGGTAAGAACCTCATCTTTGACCAGTACGACAACAGCCTCAAGAATCAGTTCCTCAGCCTGGTAACCCCTATCCTTTCCAACGTGAAGGCTAATAGAGGTATCTATGACTACAGGATTGACATTGACGACTCTGTTGAAGCACGTGATGCACATACACTACCTTGTACCATTCACGTGAAACCTACTCCAACCCTCGAATATATCGACCTTACCTTCACAATCTATCCGGAAAGTGTCGATTTCAGAGACTAAGGTAACACAAAACTTAAATCATATTACGAATAGACCCCGATGGTAATCCCACCGGGGTTTATTATAAATCATTAGATAATACTTATCTAATGATATAATAATAAAAACTACTTCAACCAAACATACTTTAACAATCCACAATCATAAACCTTGGAATAGCCCAATTTTTTTGTCATTTCTGATTCAGTCATGGTCAGTGGAAGCCCATACTTTTTATGAAGCATTTGTTTACGAAAACCAAACTTATGTTGTCTAATAATACCGTCTGAGTGTTTAAAGTAGCGATAGTCAGGTTTCAGAACCTTATCCAACTTAAAGCCAAGCTTTGTGTACACATTAGTATCCTTGTCAAGGGTCCATCTTCTATCAGCAAAAGATTTAACTTCAGACGGATTATAGTTCCTAACAAAGTAACTAAACAGCTTACCGGCAACCCCACAACACACGACGTCTTTCAATGTTGCAAATCTGGTTAATTCCCAACAGTTCTCCTTGGACTCTTTTTTAAACGTCATAACACCGATTAACGTATCACCATCATACGCCCCAAGAAAAATAGACGAGTTGGATGGACCCTGTATGTGGTTTTCGAATAAGAAAGTGTCTGCATCATTCCTGTAAATCTCCTTAATGGTGCATTTTCTGGCATACACCCTTTTATCATTGCCGCAACAACCAAGTATATGTTTTATTTTATTGAGTACAATATTCCTGTTGTTTTCATACTCATCCTCAAACACTTGTATTAGTTTCAATCCATTTTCATTGCATTTATTCAGTTTTTTTAGATGATAGTCTTTGTCACTATTAAACCTGTCCGAATGCCATAATATCCCATTATACTCAATGCCGATTTTAAGTTGTGGTATGTATATGTCGATTTCATAAGGGTATATTTCCTTCCTTGTGTGTTTAACCACATTACTACTACCAAGCCACTCACAACACTTTTCATATATTTCATTTTCAGCCTTTGACTCCCTGACACCACAAGCAGGACAAGCGTTTCCATATAGATGATAATAGGGCACCTGTTGAAAATCACCATGAACAGGGCATGTTATTGTTACCGGTGTCTTACAATCAACGTAGTGGACTTTAGAGTAGTCGTATTTATTCCCGTGTTTCTTTTTTGCGTTGAAAATAAACTCCTCCGATGTCATAGTCTGTTCTTTAGCTTGTTTTTCCCTGGCGCAGACTGGGCATCCATGACCGGCAATCAATGAATAAGGATTTATATCAAAATCACCATGTTTCAAACATGTTACCGTTACCTTTTCGTGATTGTTTATGTATCTTATTTTGGAATAGTCGTATTTTTCACCATGTACCTCTTTCGCCTGCTTGACAAACTCCTCTTGTGTTTTCCTTCTTGCATTTTTACTTCTTTCACTACCACATACCGGGCACCCGTAGTGAGAAGATAAGTGACCGTTAGGAACTACACTAAACTCGCCATGAATGGGACAAATCAGTGTAACGGGTGTCTTTGAGTCAACATACTCCACCTTTGAATAGTCATACGTATCACCCCATATCTTTCTTGCCTTTTCGATAAAACTTTGCGTAGAATCACGTTTCTTTTCGGAGCGTTCATGAACACCACATTTAGGGCACCCCTGTCCCCTGTAATGTTGTCTCATGGTTTGTCTGAATTCACCATGTATTGGGCATATAATAGTAACCTTATCAGTGACCTTTTTAAACGACACTTTTGAATAGTCGTATTTATTACCATGCTTTTCAATAGAACGCTGTATTGCCTTTTCAATTGTCATATTGTGGATTCTTAAAAATGTGTTATTAACAAATATACAATAAATACTATAAAAGGCAAAAAAAAGCCGCAACATTTGATTGTTGCGACTATATTTTAATAGTTTATAAGAACTGTCCTATAAAGGTCCTGACTGCTGTAGGATTAGTATGCCAGAATTGCGTAGTCCATCTTGATTGTAACGGTAACCTCAGCAAGTGAATCATCACTCATCTGAAGTTCTCCGAAGTCCGCCGTTGTTACCCAAGCGTTCTTTAATATCCATTTCTGAACTACCACACCGTTAGGGTCAAGCATATCAAGCTCAACATCACGTTTGTAACCAGCTGCATAACCTTGACGACCGGTAATGGACTCAGAACCGAGGCGAACCCACTCCATAACAGCCTGTGAGGTTGAAGGACCGATTGGGTCGCGGAACACAACTGTGATGTCCTCCCAGATATAACGTCCGAGTACCCAGGTAGATGTATTCAGGAAAGGAATTTCAACCGGGTTTTGGTTGATAGAAGGTCTTTTAGCGGAAACCAACGTCCACTCCTGTATACCGAGGTCAGCAGGAAAACGTAGTATAAATCTATTTTTCTTTAATGGCTCATATACAAGAGGCATTTTAAGAAGTAAGTCGCTCATTGTCAATTAGTTATGTTAATTTGTTATTTTTCTGTTCTTAATTATAAATAGCTGCAATTAGATTTTTTTCTGAGGCACAGCATTATTTGGGTTACTGAAAGCAGTTTGCTGTTCAGGTTTCTTGTCACAGATTTGCCAAATCTTTTTTAGGAGTTGGTATCTTTCATCATCAGGGTTTTCAGCTAACTGTGCCATACCCCTTAGTGACTTTTTACGAATATCATCAACGAATTGTTCTACGTTAAGTGCGTCTCCATCCTTTTCAGCTTCTGGCATATCAGCTGGAGCTTCGCCCATTGCCTCGTCGCCCATTGGCTCAGCGGCAGGTGCATCAGCAACCGGCGTTTCCATTTCCTGAGGGACTTCTTCTTGTTGTGCGCCGTCAGTAGGACCCATAGTATCAGGAACGACCTGTTTCCTCATTTGAGGGTCAGCCAGTTCCTCATCTTCCGTAATTCCGTTGTATTCGTTGAAATCCTCAAACACAGCTTCATTCAAAGACTTTGGCATGTGTTGAACAATATGTCTTATTTCGTTAATGTTTCGTTTAACCGACTTTTTCATTGCAATAAAGTTGTATCGTATGATTTACAAATAAATAGTCAGTAAATCCGTTTTTACTTTACATTAGGCTCTTTTACCGTTAATTTTTAGCAAATTAAGTATATGGGTACGGTATATTTAGTCGGCGATTGGGAAAAGGAAAACTTTTACAAAATCGGGGTTACCAGGGGAGACATTGATAAACGTATAAAGAAACTCCAAACTGGTAACGGCGGTGAAATATACCTTGTTTCAAAATATGAAACAGAGCATCCATTCCTTATGGAAAAAATGTTACATCTTAGATTCAATAATGAACGCGTTATGAATGAATGGTTCATGTTAGACAGTAATGATGTAATACATTTTGTTGATAACTGCCGCGATATTGAAGAAACGATTGAGGCACTAAAGGATAACTATTTTTTCAAGAAGAAATTGTAATGCCACAACCGATAAAAAAAGGAACACCCAAGGTTAAAAAAGCGGTAGTTAAAAGGGTTAGACCAAAAGATGATAGATTACCAAAACCGCCGAAAAAAACGCCACTACCGAGAAGTAAGCGACCACATCCAGAATATGGCACCTCTAAGCTTGAAGAAAGGTTTGCTAAGAACTTCCTCGATAAGCTTAGTATAAGATACATATATCAATTCAAAGCGGAGTCGATTGGGAGGTATTTTGATTTCTATCTACCGGACGCCAATCTACTAATCGAGGTTGACGGGGACTATTTTCACGGTTATGGGCTTTTGCACGAGCAGAAAAATAAAATGCAGAAGCACGCCGAATGGGTTGACCAGCAGAAGGACATGTGGGCGCTTGCACACGGCATACCAATTATTAGGATATGGGAACACGATATAAACAACAACCCGGATAAGGTGAAAAAATTGCTAATTGAAAGAGTTGGTAAATACCGTGAAAAATACCAAAAAGAACTTGAAAAAAAGAAAAGGCACTAAGTATTATATAGAACCAATAAGGAAATAAACAAAGGAAATATATGGCTGACACGAATGAACAAAACGAGAAGATGTTGAAAATGGACAAAGCTTCTTACGACATGTATGAAAATACAAAACAGGAAACCATTGATATTATGAAGTCAAAGGTTGACGATGCTGGCAAAAGGATATATAGCGACGAACAAATCAAGGAGCATATAGAAATGATTGAAGTTGCACAGAGCGGCATTTATCAGGACTATATTGCACGAGGCGGGAATCCTGATGACCTAAAAAAGAAAAAGAAGAGGAGTCGCACATCTAAGCGGATTCAGGATGAAATCGTAGCTAGTTTTGCAAAAGATAACTACGAAAATAAGGAGGAAGTTAAACGGGAGCCTGTTGTTGATAAAGCAACGGAAAGCATTGCAAACAAGGACCTTGACTACATACCTAAAAAGACTTCGTTTGAATCACATGAAACGTTCGATATGATTCCACTCCCATCAAAGGGAGAATGCTACAGAACTAAAACAAGCAAGGTTCCTGTATCGTATCTGACAGCGTATGATGAAAACATGATTATTGCACCAAACCTATATCGTGACAAACTCATTATTGACACAATGCTGGAGCAAAAGGTTATGAGCGACGAGGTTGCTACAGGTGATATGGTTGAGGGTGATAGGGAGGCAATTATCCTTTTCTTGCGTGCAAGTGGTTATGGGAATGAATACCCTATTACAGCAACTGACGACATTACCGGAGAGGAGTTTGAAACAACCGTTGACTTATCAACCATCACTTATAAGCCGTTTAATTTGAAGGGTGATGCAAACGGATACTTCGAGTATGAACTACCGCTTTCCAAAGATACTGTGAAGTTCAGGTTCCTAAGCCATCAGAATAACCTCGACCTACAAAAATTCGAGGAAATGGAAAATGAGGTTCTAAAGAAAGCAAGACTCACCTATTTTTCTGGTGAAATTGAAGACTTCCTTGATAGTGACGAATTACTTGATAGGGCGGAAAAGGCAAAGGTTAGGGAGGCAATCAGAGTACTGGACGCATGGTCTGATAAAATTGATGAGGATGAGCTTTTATATACCCACTCCGTCACCAATAGACTCGAAATGGCAATAATGTCAGTTAACGGTGTTACCGACAGGGATTACATAAAGCGATATGTAAGGAATATGAACGTCCGTGATTCATCTGCCCTTCGTAAGTATATCAACGATAACGAGCCTGGGCTCGATTATAATGTTGAAATACAAAAACCTGAGAGTCTCGGAGGTGGCTCCATGAAAGCCTTTCTTCAACTTGACCAACTTGTTTTTCTCAACATTGCCTGATAATTACGAGGCTGCACTTCAGGAGGAGCTATGGGGATGTTTTAAATACATCGGAATACCATACGAAACCTTATGGAAAATGCCAATACAACACCGCAAGTTTATAATAATGAAACATAATGCGGAGCAGGAAGGCATACAAAAAGAGTCCGAAAGAGCAAGAAACGGTGCGAACTCAATGACAACAAACGGTATTGGTCTTAACGAGTTTGCTAGAATGGAGCAACGGAACATGCAATTAAATAAAGGAATGAAATGATAAAAACCCGCTTCAATGAGGCGGGTTTAATGCTTCAAATAATTAGTTTACCACTATTTATCTAGAAAGATTTTAAGTATACATGGCAGCACCTACCAGTTTCATAAAAGCCATAAAAAACCTATCAAGCCCGCCAAAAGATTCTGAAATACAGGACCTATGGGATGCCATTACTTCCGCTGGCTCGCTACCGAGGAAAAGAGGTGGTGGTAATGACTACATGTCTGAAATTAAGGCGGTCAAGAAGGAAATCAAGGAAATTGAAGAAAACGTATATCACACAAAGGATATTATTGATAGGATTGGTGAGTCAGAAAGAATAGTAAAGGACTTAACCAAGGAGCGCAATAAACTAAACAAGGAATGTAACGACCTCAAAAAGGAAGAAAAGAAACTTGAGTTAGAACTTGCTGCCATTGCCGATAAGACAAGTCAGGCGTATGCGGATAAGCTGTTGGAGTATCAGAAAAAAGAGTTAGAATACTCACAGAAAAAATCCGATGTCGAGAAAGCCGACCTAGACATGTTACGTGCAAAAGTCAGGTTGCGCGAACTTGAGCAGGAAAAACAGATTTCTGGATACAACAAGATAGACAGGTTCGGCAGAGACTTTTCAAACAGGGTACAGCAATTAAAGACCGGTGTCAATGAGGTAAAAGAAGGTGTCAAACAAATCGGAGACTCCGTAAGCAAGATGGTTGGTCCATGGACCAAGATGAGCCAAGCCGCTGCTGATTATGCCAAGAATATTGGTTTGTCAGGGCGTGCGATGGATTACTTAAGGAAATCCACAATAAACCTTGTCGCCAATCGTGGCATCGGTGCGAGATACAACACCTCTGTTGAAGAGCTTATCGGGTTACAACAATCCTATACAAAGGGCGTTGGTCGTCAGGTTGGTTTAACCGGTAACGACCTGGAAGTACTTGCCGCATCTTCAAGAATACTTGGTAACGATACCGCTGCTGACTTCATGGCAAAGTTCGAACGCTTCGGACTGTCAATGGAGGATGCTGGAGACCGTGCCGGTAAAATGTTCGCCGATGCTTCGAAGCGTGGTATTTCATGGGAAAATTATTCAAAGAACTTCCTTGACAACATAACACTTGCGCAGAGGTACACGTTTAGAAACGGAACACGTGGACTAGAAAGCATGGCAAGGAAGGCGACCGAGATTAATCTAAACTTATCCCAGGCGGCTTCATTTGCCGAAAAGGTCAACACTGTAGAGGGCGCTATTAGGACTGGTGCTCAATTGCAGGTGCTTGGCGGTCCATTTGCCCAGATGGGTAATCCAATCGGGATGCTGTATGAAAGCCTCAATGATATGGAGGCGTTACAGGACCGAATGGTGCAGATGTTCGGAAACCTTGGCTCATTCAATAAACAAACTGGTGAGGTTGAAATAAGCGCATTCAACCGTATGCGTATTAACGAGGCTGCTAAGTCGATGGGAATTGATGCAGCCAACATATTTGAGTCTATAAACTCTAACGCCAGAAGGAATGAAATTGCTAGACAATTACAAGGGAATCAAAATGGACTTTCACAAGATGTAATTAACCTTGTTAAGAATACTGGAACCATAAGGAACGGTGTTGCCGGTGTCACCATCAATGGTAGTTTCAAGAGAGCGAATGAAATCACAAACGCAGACCAAAGAGCCTTAATGGAAATCAGCCGCTCCGAAAGTGACGATATCAAGGATATCGCAACGAGACTGCGCGGATGGGAGGATAGCGTACAAGGATTTACCAAACAAAGAGAAGCAGTTCACGGTCAACTTGTTGAAAGCATGGGTATTGGACGTGGTGTCCAACAACTCATAAACGATGTTGGCGAAATGAAAGCTATCCTAAAAACCCTTGCAATTGGAACAATGGTTGCCGGTGGAATTGGAGCCGTAGCTGGTGGGTTTAGTTTAGTTAAAGGTGGTTCACATATTATAGGGGGAACTGGAAACCTACTAACAAACAGGTTACAACTTGGTAGAGCTAGAGTAAGGGCGAGTGGTGGTTATAACACAGTACGCTTAGGAACAGCCGGTACAAGGAGATACGATAGGATTACGGGTGAGATAGCTAGTAAAGGAACCGGCGCATTAAAGAGTGGTGGAAAAGGCATAGGAAACGCGCTTGCAAGGGCTAGAGCAAACAGTATTGGATATGCGGCATCTAATAGCGGCAAGATAATTGGAAGAACCGCAAACATTGCTGGGATAGCTGGCGCTGGAATTTCAATTGGAACTGATTTTTGGGTCAACGCAAATAAAAACCGAAGAGGAAGGCTTGGCGATTATGCCGGGCACATGTTAGGTGATGCGGCTAGTTTTACTGCATTAGGTACCCAAATCGGAACCATGATTGCCCCAGGTATTGGAACCGCGATTGGTGGTGCAGTCATGGGCACTATCGGTCTAGTTACCGGAGCTGTTAAAGCCAGAAAGAATGAGTTATACAGGAAAATATTCGAGGAAAGTGAAATCGACCTTGTTGGAAAATACAATAAAGGTGAGCTAAAACAAATACGTTCGGCAATGCATGGCGGCGATAGTATATCAGCCAGCCTGCGTGAAAAGATGGAAATGCAAGGCGACGCTGCCATGGTATCAAAGCTTGACAGTATAGCAAACAACATTATCGCTGACGGAGCAGTAAAAACACGAGTTGTAGGTACACAAAAGAAGGCGACTGGCGGTATTGTAGAAGGTTCACATACAACAGGTGATAGGGAGATAGTGATGTCAAATGCAGGAGAAATGGTTCTCAATAAATCACAACAGGAGAACCTATTCAAAGCCATTGATAGTGGAAATATTGCAAACTTAACTCCTATAGTTCCTAGAACCCAGAGTGTGAGCGTTGCACCTCCTATCCCTCCGGCACCTAAGCCAATGAAAATTGACTTCGGTGACATGAATATTAATTTCAGGTCTGACGACATTAGATTGATTGACCCTTCAGGTAAGTCAACATCACTGAATATTGATACAGACTCACTGAAGAAGCAGATAGAACAGAATTTACTGCTAAAGATTAGTGAACAGCTTGAAAGAATGAACCACGCCGGTAGGTTAATCCCTGAAAAGGGTTACCTATATCAGCAAAAATAAACAATTGACGTTTAAAAAGCCCACATTATATTTTAACAGACTGAAAAATGGATACAACGGTACTAAAAATATCAAACGCAACAAACACCTTGTTTGATGATTACCAAATTGGTAATTTGTTAAACAAGAACTTGTTGATTAGAAACATTGCACTTATGAGGAACATAGGTAAGTACAGTATGTACAACCAGATATTGTTCCCTGAGATTGGTATGCAGTACAACGTATATGAACGGCTATTGAATAGACCGGAGGATATAGGTGCAATCAATGGTATTATTGGCTATAACCACGCAATTACAGACGATACCGTTTTATCCAATAAAGGAAACAGTGCGGCAGACCGTTTTTTCAATCAACCATATACGATACCGTCTGATACGTCAAAAAGAAAACGTAAAAAGGGTGAAAGCAAAGAGAGCGACGATAAAGCCGATGCAAACAGCACTAACGAACTCCCAAGAAGGATTATCTATGTAACCAACTCCAACAGCGTTGAACGCTCAGGTGGTGAAGTGGCACTTGGGGAAGTAATGAAGTCCGTCAACGAGATATTCAAGCCAGAGAATCAATATGTCCCTGAGGACTTGTTTACATTTAGTAGCGGAATTGGTAGCTTCGATGGAATGAGTGTGAATCGTCCGCTTGTGATGCCATACGGCGTTAAGACCTGGGGACACACAAAATGGTATTCAAGGGATACGGATGATAGGTATGTGAAGACTTATAGCGAGGGCACTATGATTGACCTGAATTCTATAGGGAAATCAGAAAACCAGAACATACCAGAACACCTAACCGTGGACTACATGACCGAAGAGTTTGATTACTCAGCAAACAACAGTAGACCAGGCACCCTATTACAGAAAACCAATAAACTATTCCACGAAGGAAAGATTGGTTCGCTCATATCCAGATTCTATGCCACTGAATCCCCAGATGATGTTGACCCTGAATTTTATGGTACAGGAAACTACCTTTCAAGGGGTAGAAACCTTCATAAAGCTGGCGGTCTTGGTGTAAACAGAGGTGGTGGTTATGATAATCCATATTGCCGTGTATGGACTATCCATAATCAATATAATAGAATGACCGACCTTATTCGCCCAAGACTTGACGATGAAACCGGTGGATTCGCCTCAATACAGAGGATACAGGCACCTTACGGGCAAGGATACAGACCTGCGAACGGTGCCTCAAGACTTTCGGACATGTCAGTTTTGAAGCCAAATGGGTTTGTCAATTTCGCCCCACATCAGGATGAAAACGGAAAGCTTGACATTGAGTCAATTAAGAGGTGCATGTTTTCAATTGAAAACTTAGCTTGGAGGGACGTTAAGATAAAGAGCAGTACCACGAGGGGGTATTACACATACGCACAAGACGGCACGAGAACTTATGTAACGGAAGATGAGGAAACAATAAAGGGCGCAACCTTATCACCAGAACAGATTGGACCAAACGGTGGACGCATAATGTGGTTTCCGCCATACAACCTTAAGTTTTCAGAAGACGTAACGACAAGATGGAACTCGAACACCTTTATTGGAAGGGGCGAGGATATATATTCATATATTAACACAGAAAGAGGCGGAACATTATCTTTTACCATATTGATTGACCACCCGTCCATAATTAACAAATGGAAGGGTGCAAACCCCGATACCAATGACCAAGCAAACGAAGAAAAGATATTACGGTTCTTTGCTGGTTGCGATGAGCTTGGAATGGAGGAAATGGCAAATCAGGCAAGGAATGACCTCGGTGAACAGAAAAAGGAACCTGAAACAATGGACGTTAACCCGAAGGAGACAAATGAACTTGCTGAAATTAAGGCTTTTGTTTTCTTCCCGAATAACTATTCCGGCGTTGATGATAGCTCAGACGAATTTGCCAATTACTTACACAATGCCAATTCAGGCGATGGAAAATCAACGAGTCCTTACGAAATGACGGGTAGCATAAGCCGGTTAAACGCACCTATTGACGGTCCAGGACAAATTTGGTATTACAAAGTCGATGATTGTCTCGTACACGAAAAACTTGTTCGTTTCGAGAAAGGCGGACAGTATTACATTAGAACAGAAAGTGGTGGTGTGAAACCACAGACTGGTGAACAGCTCGGAAATAACCACGATACTAAGAGTTTTAGACTTAACTCATTTAATGAAAGCACCTTGAATACCAATAATGTTGCCGATAGAATGACAGCTGAGGGATTTATAGACTCAAATGATGAATACGGGAGAACATTCTTCTCGTTTGGCGACCTATATGACGTACTTGCCAAGGGCTCGAAAGCACACGGACCGCTGTCACATATTTTAAATACAGAAGAAATCGAAAATATAGACCATATTGAATTTAGAGGATATGCGTCATCACACGGACACGTGGAAAGTAACAACTCACTATGTAGAAGACGCGCTGATAGCGTAATGAAATGGCTACAAAATAAAAAACCTAGCATTGATGCCAAGAAAATGGTTGTGACTACTGCAAAAGTAGTGAAATTGGATGCCACGAACAAGGACGTGTCAAGCCTTGATGCTAAACTTGCCCGTTCAGTTGAGGTTATTTTCTATGTAAGCCAGAAGAATGATGTTGTTGGTAACCACAAGGACAATTCTTCCAGTGCAGCAACTTGGAACAGAGCCAACACAAGAGCAACGCACACCGACCCACAGGCACAACAGAAACAATTAGAAAAATTAAATGCCGATAGGAGGGCGCTATATCAGACAACAACCATATTAGGTGACGAGCGCAACATATATGATAATGAATACACCTATTTTAAGGAGTTATATGAAAGTGATTCCTTCATAAAGAGTCGTATCATTGAAAAGATTAACTATTTTGACCCAGCATATCATAGTATCACACCAGAAGGTTTCAATGCAAGGTTAACATTCTTACATCAATGCACCAGGCAAGGACCAACAGCCGCAGCATCAGATGCAAACGCAAAAACAAAAGATACTGGTGTTGGAAACTTGGCTTTCGGAAGGGCACCTTATTGTGTACTCAGGATAGGTGACTTTTATAACACAAAGATATTGATTGACAGTATGTCAATTAACTATGACGTAGGCAACGGAATTCAATGGGACCTTAACCCGGAGGGTGTTGGTGTGCAGCCTATGATGGCTGAAATACAGATTAGGTTCAAGTTCGTCGGTGGTACTGACATTAGCGGTCCTATTGAAAGACTACAGAACGCCGTATCCTTCAACTATTATAGTAATGCGTCAATATATGATAGACGTGCTGACTATAGGCAGGCGTTTATTGACCACGAAATCACCGGAAACGCAGGCGTTACGAATCCGGTATACCATTTTGACGCTAAAACCCAAGGAAGAAAATCAGATAAAAACGAATAGCGATGGCTACATACGATAGATATTCACAGTTTAGAAGAGGTAATGAGATAGATATTGTGCCTTTTGGAAGGGTAAGACCCAAAGAAACCGACCATTTTGAAGTTTACAAGAAGAACAAAAGTCGGTTAGACGTAATATCTTACAATTATTACAAGAACCCGAATTACGGATGGCTGATTTTACAGGCTAATCCAGAAGTGGGCTCTATGGAATACAACATTCCAGACGAAACTACACTCAGAATACCATACCCATTATCAATTTCGATTGAAGACTATAGAAATTCAATAGACGAATATTACAGACTATACGGAAACGATGAGCAAGAATAACGTACAGAACGTAGGTCGAATATACTATGTAGACCCAAATAATGCATACAATGATATACCAAACGGAATACCGCATCCATACGAGGACTATTGTATATCCGTTGATTTAACTGTACGTTTTGGTGATAGAAACTCCTGTGGTCCATGGGGAAATAAAGCCGAAATGGGTGGAGAGTACACATTCTCATCAGACCGTGGAACGATTAACTTCATTGGAGGAACAGACGGGTACTTGACAACAAACTGGACCGATATTGAAAGCACAAATCCAGACGCAAATACGAATGAGTGTCTTGGCATCGAATCGATTAACATTGCGTATAATTCATGGTATGTGCCACAGGTGTCAGTTAGATTCGTTGATGTAAGGGGTGCATCCTTAATGGCTAAGCAGGAACAGGGTTATAAGGACACATTGGAAAGGGACCTTAAAACAGGACACGCTGACAACACGAAGATTGATGGCGGTAGCTTTTTCAAGGCGCTATTTTCGTTCCCATACCCAATGTTCAAGCTTAAGGTTAAAGGCTTTTACGGAAGGGAGGTAACATATAATCTTGCGGTTGAGGATTTCCAGGGCTCGTTTAACTCAGAAACAGGAAACTTTGAGGTTGATGTTAAGTTTATTGGCTACATGTTTGGTGTTTACACAGACATACCGATGAACTATCTTATGATTTCACCCTATTTCGATTCTGAGTGTGGTAAGGGCTATTGGGATGCACAAAAAGAAAACGGTCGATTCAAGTATTATAATGCAGCACCATTCTATACATACCCGGAACTCGTTAGGAAACTGGCTGGTATAGATATAGAGCCACCAAAAACCGATGGCAATGGAGAAAATTTACAAGATAAGAAAATTGAGCTTGAAAACAGGATAAGTGCGCTCCACTCGATAAAGGAGGATATCAATAACTTCCTCAGGGTTCCATTTGACGGAGGATTTGGATTTGGCAAACTGTCCCATAAAGAGGTAAAAGAGGGTGGAAAATCATCGCACGTCTTTTTATTCGGTATCTCAAAGGATTATGGTGCCCTAACCTTTAATGAAACCGCCATGTCGCCATACAGGGTAGCGAACGGTGGTCTAATATATGATGCAAAGAAAGAATACGACCTCCTTGTAAACAGGATAAAGGCGTATAATGACAAATATCCAAACCACACCCTATCAGAAAACCTTAATCAATTCGGCCTAAGTGTGGGTATGACACCAGAGCTGAACAGCAAGGAAGTCAAGGTCCAAGTCGGCGGAACGCAAGGACAATACAATGGTAGTATTGAATATGACTTTGTAGAAGGAAAGCGATTGACAACAAAGGAATGGGTAGACAACAAAATCAAGGAGAACGGGTATAACCAAAACGCGAAGATATATGTCTACGTTCCGGAAAATTACAGCTGGGACAGGTCCTTTGCCGTTCCGGATTGGCTGTTCGACATCGACGATATGATTTCAACAGCACAAAATGAGCTGAATAAGGTGCTTGAAGGCATAAACAACAATACGAATAAGTCAATTAGTCAGGCTCTCGGCTTCGGAACCAGCGTCGGAAATGCTTTCAGAATGTCTTTTGCACACATGGAGACATTCATAAACATATTCAATGAATATCTAAGGAGGATATATGTCAGGAAAGGCACCGATTCAAGGACATTAGATAAACTTGGGTGCGACCTGTCAAATACAGATTTGTCGTCGAAGTTCAAATCGTCAACAAGTGTTCCTCCTTTCACAATGTTTTACAAGGAAGTTGAAAGTGACGACAACGGAACCAGCTCGACAAACGAAAAAAGTGGTAAGAAAAAGGTCCCAATGTGGCCGGGAGACTTACCTGGTGACACAAGTGGACTCGATGAAATAGAATTTGTTAACAAGCTATTGGATGCAGCCAAATTCTATTCAACCGAAATGCAGAAAACACAGGATTACTACGATGCGCTGAAGGAATCAGAGGCTATGGCTACTAGTAGCACACAGGTCTACGTTCCAACAACGATATATGACTTGACTCACACAACAAGTCACAATCCATATTCATATTTAACGTCAATATCAAACGGAAACCAGCAGTGGGAGGGTATGATGATAACATTCTTCCTACGACTACTCGCGTGGGCTTCATCCGGATATAACGAAAAAAATTGTGAGAACGGAAAAGGATTAGAAGCATTCGGACGCATCGAAGCCTATAACATATTCAAGGCGCATACTACCCTACCGAAAAACATCATGGATTTCATCAAAGACAGAATGAATATGAATCCTGATGATTTTGTTAAGGAAATGGTCCTATATATCCTTTCCGATTCAGACGAGGATAGAAAGAAATTGTTTGATAAAGGATATGGGTTTAAGCCTCACATGATTAGAAAGGACAGTAGTGATGGGAAAACAGGGTATTATGAATACGATTGGGCTGAGGCTGACTACTATGACTTTGACGAGGAAGGAAACAGAGTTCGTCAAGGCATCAAAGTTGAAGCATTCCCTGTTGCCAATGAAAGTCCTGAATTCATGGACCCCGATTCAACGCACATATCAAATGAGAAATTCATATATCTCGATAAAATCGAAACTTATGAAACGGACGAATCGCTTCGTAATTATAAAACAACGTATGTAATACCAGCAAAAACCACGACGGTTGGCGGTGACGTGCTAAACTACAAAAACGATTACCTGTCAATCATTGAAATGTCTGATAAGTTAAGTAAGTACAAGAAAGATTACGAGAACTACGTACTTCCGGACCTAAGCGTGCCAGATTTTCTCGTTGGTTTTGGTAACAACGCGACACAACGCGAACGCAATCACGCCGTCGTAATAGTTTCAAGTAGAAACGCATTCACTAGAAACGATGGTGGAGACGGTGTAAAACTACCAAGAAAAAGGGAAGATAACGCTAATGACTTCTATGTTCAATGCCCTGCCTATATAAAAGTACAGGAAGGGGCAAACCGGTTCTCATACTACCAGTTGTATGGACATCCATTTTTCTATGCACAGAACGAAGAGGCTGATTTGGAAAAACGAAACTTAGCAAAGGCGTTCTTATTTGCCGCAGGTATGCCAGCCGAGCCAGTTAAAAACGGAAATAGTACCGTCAGACCGTTTATTGTAGCCGTTTCGCAAGGAGCCAACATGTTCAGGCAAAAATATGAGCTTGAGCACAACGAACCATTGTTGATTGTGCCTCCTGGATATTATGTCGGAGACTTAGGTAACTTTGCATCAACAAGTCCAAGTAATGAGAATTACTTTGGTGAACATGACGAGACATTCTGTGTCTATACAGGTGATGTTGATGAAAGTGACGTAAAACGCCATGACCCGGAAGACTTAATAAAGTACGAAGATGGACTTATTGAACTATTCGAGGATTGGGCTAAGAACGATTTCCCTCAATTAAACGATATATTTGAACTGAAGGTTCCGGATGCAAGGAACTACGAAGGCTTTAAATCCTTAATAGAAGAAATTGCAGACCAAAACAGCGGCAGGCGAGAAAGGGATAAACTGAAATTCGGTGTAATGTTCAGCGATAGGGGCTCATATAATGACACCTTCTATGATGCTGACGCAAAACTGTTTGTCAAAAATAACACAGCACTTGACTTCCAAGCTAAAAAGAAGTCTGACTTCCAAAATGAATTCCTTGATGAACACATCTGTAAGTTTGTAATGGTATTCAACACCGCCAACATTTCACACGGCGGAAGGGTAAAGATTAAGGCTGATGGATTATATCAAGCAACCAGAGGATTCTTTAAAGGTCTCATAGACATATTTGGAAACCAGATAGATAACTGGAAAGGCGATATGGAAGCCAACAGCATTTCACAGTATGACCCATCAAGAGATAAGGACTTGAAGCTATCAACATACATGACCCTTAAAACGTTGTACGACAGGTGGATATGTATGAACAGGGAATTTGATAGGTGGAAATTGGACGCCGGGGAAGTTAGTGAATTTTCACAGTTCAGATTTGTTGATGGGTTCTATAGAAACATAGAAAAGAGGATAGCCGTCAACTTCAATTATGTTGGTGAAATAGCACAGCAAATGATGGCTTCGTCAAACATAACTAACGATGCAACATCATTGAAATATCAAGGAAGGAGTTTCTATGACTTCTTGGCATCAATTTGCCAGAAGAACCAAATGATGCTACTGTCACTTCCAATGGAGAACGAGTTCACAAACCCGGAAGGCATCAGGGAGTTGTTTGATGTGAAACCGTATTCACAAACCGACACAAGGGACACATCCTGTTTCGTATGTCTGTATTCGAATAAACCGTCAGAACACCTTGAAATCGAATATGATAACGAGGAGTATTTGTATGCAACTGATGGCTTTAACATTGCAAACTCACGTGGTGAAGTATTAGAGCAAGACCTAAGGTCAATGCCTCAGTTATCCGATACTGATGTTGACGGATACAAGATACCGGCATTTGGCGTTGCCTATGGTAAGCAGAACCAAAGCATATTCAAGAGGGTTACGGTTAATATGCAGAACCCGCAGGTTACGGAAGCAAGTATTGCTGCAACGCAGTTAATTGCCTCCAAGGGAAATCTTGAACCCAACCAGACGGTACTATATGGTCAGGACCTATATAGAATCTATTCCAATTACTCATATACTTGTAGTGTCGACATGATGGGAAATGCTCAGATAATGCCGATGACATATTTCCAACTGCAAAACATTCCGTTATTCCGTGGAGCGTATATGATAATAAACATAGAACACTCCATATCCGCTGGTGAAATGAACACGAGGTTTACTGGTGTCAGAATGTCAAGATATGATACACCGCTTGTCAGTGACTATGGAACGTTTACCGACCCGTTCCTTGAAACAAACTATCATAGCGGAATGGAACCAGGAAACTGGACATCTAACGCAAATACCGTTTCGGATGAAAAGGTTAAAGACGTAAAGAACAACATTATTCCGGGACAGCATAAGTACACAGTAACAATGGGCGACCTATTATGGTCAAATGGTATGGCGTCATATAATGCGAAACACCCAGACAACAAATTATCGAACAACCCTACTGCGGAACACCTAGAAAACCTGACAGTCCTTCAAACAAAACTGCAACAAATAGAGGATGCGTGGGTTGTGTACTGTTCGTTGAATCCGGGCGAACCGTTTGCGGAGTTTGATGGAATCAAGATAAACAGTGGCTATAGAAGTGCAGAAAAGAACGCGCTCGGACATAGCGTCAACCAACAGGCTGGTTCCTCAGCGAAACCTCACACGCTGGGACATGCAGCTGACATCAAGGTATGTAAATACGACACATCCAAAGCCAACAGTAACGCGGAGAGGGCTAACTTACACAACGGTACTTACCAAGACAGTGATGCATACACAGTGAAGTATTTCCTCCCATTCCTTGTGAAATACCTAAGGGAAAACAACGAAAAATGGGGTCAAATTATTGATGAAAAGGCTAATACGAATTGGGTACACTATGCGTACTGCACGAATAGCGGTGGATACAAGAACGAAGTTTTAAGGTATAGAAACGGAAAATATACGCCAGCTACGATTCGTTAGAGGTTGTATTAAACCAAAAACATTTATACCTTTGTATAAAACTTGTCGTATGAAATATTTGGCTAACATTCTTACTGAAGAAAATTTTGATGACACAACGTACTACAACGTAGTATCGGACAGTAAAAATTTAATACCTGGACTCCCAACTTTGATTATTGGTAGGGAAAGGGCAAAAGAACTTTATCCTGAAGCACCAATTTTAAATTGGAAGATAAACGATGACACGTATTGGACCTATGGTAAACGTGTCAGGAGGGAAAGGAATGAGGATGATATAAAACGTTTCAAAGAACTGGTGTTAAAGAGGGCTATAAAGAAAATAGACTACTTCTTTTTCAACGTCCTAACGGCGACAAAGGAAGAAAAAAGGAACCTAAACATTTATCTGTTCGATAGCAGGCAGAAATACTCCATGGTGAGCAACGGCATGCTGTATGTATATTTCCCGGAGACATCCGAGGTAATGGGATTGTCATTGAACGACATTGAGTATAGTGGAATGGATAGCGCCAAACTATTGAGAATGGTAGCCAAGTGCCCCTTTATAAAAAGGGTTGAAGAACGAGACTTTGTGTCCTACGAGACACGTGATATAATTAAAAATAAAAGATATATGATACCGTACCTATCGAGCCTAAACGCTTAATAATGCGGTTTTTTTGTCTTTCCAAACTATTTATATTAAAATTAAAATGAAACAACGTTTTATCATAAAGCGCAAAGTGTCTGACTTCATTGCAAAGCCAGAAGCACGTAACGCGTCGGCTGTCGTTCAAAAGGAAACTAAAAACGATGAGCCGAAAAAGAAAAATAAAGACTTAAAAGACAATAAAGTCATGGATATCGAACAGATTGAGAAGCTTGCCAGTGAAATGACTCCTGAGCAGACAACAAAGAAAATCAAGAAGGACAAGGGACTCATCGAAAGGACCGAATCATCCAAAATAATGATTACTGAGGACAACAAACAGCTCCTCACCGACTAAGATATATCACGATGGACAAAAAGTTTTTGGAAAGACATAATCTAACGGAAGGGCAAAAAAGATTCCAGCAAATACTTGAGTATGTTCAGACTGGTGGGATGAGGGACCTTTCTGAGGTTGGCGAAGAAGACCAGCAGCCCCCTATGGGCGGAGGTATGCCCCCACAGGGTGGCGGACCAGACATGGGTGGTGGTATGCCGCCACAGGGTGGTGACCCTATGATGGGTGGCGACCCTAATGCTATGCCAGGTGGAGACCCCAACATGGGCGGAGCACCAGGTGCAGACCCAAATGCAATGCCAGCTGATGGTCAGGCTGGTGGTGTTGACAATTTCAACCCACAGGGACCAGACCCTTCAATGGGTGGTGAACAAATGCCTGACGAAGACGAGGAAGACGTTGAGGAAATTGACGTTGACGCGCTAGTTGATGCACAAGACGATACCAAGGTTAAGGTAGCAAAACTTGACGGAAAGATAGATGCGTTAATCAAGTTGATTGACAAATTCGAATCCGATATCGACAACAACAACGCTCATATCGACCAACTTAAGCAGGAATTCGAAAAAAGGAACCCTACGCAGGTCGAAAAGATGACTCTAAGAGCAAAGAAGGGTTATCCGTTCGCTGAATCACCTGATGAGTATTGGGAAAACAAAGAACAAGAAGGCGACTACAGTCCAGAAGATGATAATAACGGCGTTGGCGACGAAAGGTATGCTATAACTAAAAACGACGTTGACAATATCACCGACTGGGATTCCATTTACAAATCAATAGGTGACGGGAATTTCCATCAGGACCTAAAGGGTATCCTCAACTTCTAGCAAAAAAAGTGGGGGTTATCAAATTAACCCCCATTTAAATTTGCATTTCCGAAAACTTTTATGTATTTTTGATTACACACACAAAACCAAAACTTAAAATAACAATCTAAATTAAAATTTAAAATGGCAAACGAAAATTTACCAGTAAACATCAGCCTTGATGAAGACTGGAAAGAAGCCTCCGAAGGCGGCTCAAGAAGAGGGAGCAACTTTAGCGAAAAGAACTATCTGAACGTTCGACTCGACAAAAACGAAACTGAAAAGAAACTGCGAATTAGGCTTCTGCCTATGGACCCTAAGGGTGGCTCCCCATTCGTACACGTACATTTTCATAATGTAGAAGTCAACAAAGACCTGGTTAGCGCCGGTCAAAAACCATTCAAATCATTCATCTGCTTGAGTCCAAGCAAAAACCCCGACATCGACCACGAGAAGTATGGGGAGAGGTGCCCGTTCTGTGAACAGAACAAGATTGCGTTCGAAATGGCGCAAAAGGCTGCGACCCCTGTTGAAAAGAAGGCGTACATTGAGAAGTCCTTGGCAAACAAGACCAAGGAGTCAATCATTGTTCGATGCATTGAGCGTGGAAAGGAAGACGAGGGCGTAAAGTTCTGGAAATTCAACATTAAGTTCGACAACACTGACCCTTATCATAAGATTCTTGACCTTGCAAAGACAAGAGCCGAGGAGGGTAAGCAGGTCGGACAGACCATCAACATTCTCGACCTTTATGATGGTAGGGATTTGAACCTCACAATCAAGAGGGGTAATACCGAAAACCAAACCGTCATCGACATCATCGAAAGCAGCGTCAGCACTCCACTATCAAGCGACCCTAAACAAATGGAAGCTTGGCTGAACGACAGCAAGAGGTGGCAGGATGTATTCACCCCGAAGCCGTATGAGTACCTGTGCCTGATTCAGGATGGAAAGTACCCTTGGTACGACCGTGAACTTGGCAAGTGGGTTGACAAAGCTGAGGTAGACCAGAAAAAAGCCGACGAAAAGAAAGAGGTTGACGACAAGACAACTGAAGCCGACAAGAAGATTGAGGAGTCAATTGCCAATATGGTCACAACCGCAACGGCAACTAGCGAAACTCAGGTAATAGAGGACGTTTCTGATGAGGACGAGGGCGAATTACCCTTTTAATAGCATTACTTATGTGCGTACACGGTAAACTACTTTATCGTTATGGTACAATGAATTCCGGGAAATCGTTGTTGCTTCTTGCAACAGCACATAATTTCCACGAAAGAGGGATTCCTTTTATCATACTAAAAAGCACAATCGACACGAGGGATGGGGCGGATGTTGTTCACTCAAGGGCACTCGGAGACAAAGAATGTTTAAGTGTGTCCCCAAGTGACAACATCTACAACATCATACAATCCATAGAACAGTTGTCAGTCGGCTATTGCTATGATAACATTAAATGGATACTCGTTGACGAGGCTCAGTTCCTCACGGAAAAACAGGTTGATGAATTAGCGGCGATAGCTGATAACCTCAATATCAATGTAATCTGTTACGGATTGCGCACGGATTTCCGAACGAAGCTATTTCCCGGTTCCAAGCGTTTATTTGAGGTGGCTGATTCTCTCGAAGAAATTAAATCGAGTTGCTCCTGCAACAGTAAGACAATCTTCAATGCCAGAATTGACAAAGAAGGTAATGTTGTTACCAATGGCGAACAAATCGAAGTTGGTGGCAATGATAGGTATGTAGCCCTTTGTAGAAAGTGCTACTACCAGAAAATAAATCACCCACTTTACGTGAGGAATTTAGACGAAGATAACTTGATAGAAGACGAATAAACATGGCACAACCATTAAAGAAAAAAGATGTTAAGGGTTTCAGCGTTAAAGGCTTGAAATCAGACATGGGTATCGCAGTCGATACCGTAAAGGACATCGAAAAGAGTAATGCTGACAAAGAAATCGAATGGATTACCCTTCCAGAAGCTTTTCAGGAGGCTGTAAAATTACCAGGCATCCCAATGGGTTATATGTCTGGCGTTCGTGGATGGTCCGATACTGGTAAGTCTACCATTAAAAACTGCATCATCGCCGAGGCTATGCGTATGGGTATCCTCCCTGTTATTTTTGAAACCGAGGGTAATTTCGATTTCAACTACGCAAGGGACTGCGGTATGAACGTAACACCAGTTTACGGTGATGTGGAAGAAGAGGATGAGGAAACCGGAGAAATCAAGAAGGTGAACAAAATCATCGACTGGGATGGTGACTATGTTCTTTTCACCAACAACACTATCTGTGAGTTCTGTGGTGACATGGACTATGCACAGGGAAAAAAGGTGTCCAAGAAGAGGAAAGTTGCCTGCATCGAGGATATCCAATACATTATGAACACCTTCCTTGATAAACAGGATGACGGTGAAATCCCAATGCCAATTCTTTTCGTATGGGATTCCGTTGGTTCAATTCCGTGCTTCAGGGCAATCACCTCAAAATCATTCAACCCACAGTGGGATGCAGCCGCATTGTCGCAGGCGTTCAAGACTCTGGTCAATAATAGAATTCCAAACTCAAGACAGGTAGGTCAGAAGTATACCAATACTTTCTTCTATGTGAACAAAGTGTGGAATGATGCAATGAACTCAATGGGAGGAGCACCTTCAATTGAAAATTCAGGTGGTAAGGCGTTCTTCTATGCAACAAGGCTCGGTCTCCATGTAGGTGGTGTAGCAAAGCCAGCAACCAAGAAGCTGAAGGCTACGCTCAAGGGCGAGGAATATCAGTACGGTATTGTCACCAAGATTGGCGTGTATAAAAACCAGCTCCCTTCCCCGTTTAACATCACCTATAACGGAACGATGTGTTGCGTACACAACGGACTTGTTTCAGAGAACAAGCTGGATGAGTACAAAAAGAAGTCAATTCCTGAAATCATGGCTCGTATGAAGCAAATTCACGGAGAAAGCACCGTTGGAAATGCAAAGGCTGATGAAATTAGTTTCGAGGAAGAAGGAAGTCTCGAAGAATAAATCACTTACAACCCTGCACCATAGAAGTGCGGGGTTTTTAGTTGCTTTTTAATACTAAAACACGTACCTTTGTGTGGATTTTAATTCAAATAAAAAATTGTTTATGAACAAAAAACTAACAAAAATCTTATCGCTTATTGCGGTATTAGTTACGATGTCGTTTTCTGCGCTGGCGCAGATTACTACATCTAGCTTAAATGGTCGTATTGTTGACGAATCAGGAGAGCCCGTCGCTGGTGCGGTTGTTGTTGCCAGACACGTACAGACTGGTTCTGAATACTACGGCGTTGCAAATAATGATGGACGTTATACCATCGACGGTATGCGTCCCGGTTCACCTTATGTGATTGAAGTTTCATTTCTCGGATATCCGACGTTGAAATATACCGATGTTACACTTCAACTTGGTGAAACCTACACACAGAATGCTGTCCTTTCCGGCTCAGAAACCCTAAAGGAGGTTGTGGTTGTTGCCTCAACCTCAAAGTTTAGCACGGAAAAGACAGGTGCATCAACGAACATTTCGAATTCACAGATGCAGACGCTCCCTATGGTCAACAGGAGTATCTCAGATGTTGCCAAGTTCTCCCCTTATGCAAATGGAATGAGTTTTGCAGGAGGCGATGGACGTTCAACCAACTTTACTGTTGACGGAGCAAACTTTAATAATAATTTCGGTCTTTCCGACGCACTCCCAGGTGGTGGTAGCCCTATCTCACTCGATGCAATCGAAGAGGTTCAAGTGGTTATCGCCCCTTTTGATGTCAGACAAAGTAACTTTATTGGCGGTGGAGTAAACGCAATCACCAAGTCAGGTACCAACACATTCAGGGGAACAGCGTACACTTACTTCCAGAATCAGGATACCCGTGGTAACAAAATCAATGGCGTTGACCTTGGCGCACGGGCTCAGGAATCTAAGACTGTTTACGGTGTAACACTTGGCGGTCCTATCGTTAAGAACAAGCTATTCTTCTTCGTTAATTACGAGCAGACCAAGGAGCCTGGACAGGTTATCAAGTATCGTGGAAATCTCGGTGGTGAGGAAGCAAAGGGAAGCGTTTCGAGAACAACCCTTGCCGACCTTGGCGCGGTTCAGAAGTATATGGCTGACAAGTACGGATACACAACTGGCTCCTATACTGACTTCCCTGGCGACGAATCGAATCGTAAGATTCTTGCTCGCCTCGACTGGAACGTTGCACAGAACCATAAGGTTTCACTCCGTTACAATTATACTAAGAATGTAGCTTGGAATGCACCTAACGGCAACTCCAGTGACACCGGATATCGTCTTAATGGTACTTACCGCGTTGGCAATCAGTCAATGGCTTTCGCAAATAATATGTATTCAATGGATAATAAGGTGCAAACCTGGTCTCTTGATTACAATGCGAAGTTCTCAGACATGGTATCCAATCAGCTGCTTGCTACGTTTACTAAGATTGATGATGTCCGTGGTTCGACTTCAAGTCCGTTCCCGCATGTTGATATCATTCGTCAGGACGCATCCGGTTCATGGCAACCATATATGTCACTCGGTTATGAACTATTCACTTGGAACAATGGCGTGCATAACAACGTTTGGACCGTAAAGGATGATGTAACCATTCTAGCTGGTTCACACAAGATTGTTGCCGGCATCAACTATGAGCATCAGTTCGCTAACAACGCTTATATGCGTAATGGTGCTGGTTATTATCGCTATGCATGGACCAATGAGGCTTCAATCGTTGACGTTCTTAATGGCACACCTGAGTCCTTTGCTATCACTTATGGATGGAATGGAAACCTCAATCCTAATGCACAGGTAACATTCAACCAGATTGGTTTATATGTGCAGGACGATTGGAACGTTTCCGATAACTTCAAGCTCACCTATGGTGTGCGCCTTGATGACCTCATCTTTGATAACAGCGACCTTGCAACAAATAAGGCTATCCTTGCATACGACTTCCGTGATGGCATGAAAGTTGACACTGGACTATGGCCGAAGAGCCGTATTCAGGTATCCCCTCGCCTTGGTTTCGTCTGGGATGTTTATGGTGATAAGACCCTGAAGGTTCGCGGTGGTACCGGTCTCTTCCAAGGACGTCTGCCTCTTGTTTACTTCACCAACATGCCGACCAATGCCAATATGGTACAAAACTCATACCAGATTAAGTCCACATGGGCTGGCGGACAGCTTGTAGCTAAGAACCCTGCTCTCAGTGCTTTCAATGGTGGAATGGTTACCGATGTCAATGAAATGATTAGCAAGCTCGGACTTCCTACTGAGATTACTGACGAAAAGCATGTTGCTGGCAACACAATGTCAGGTGTCGACCGCAATTTCCACATGCCACAGATGTGGAAGACCTCACTTGCGTTTGATTGGGCGGTTCCTACCGAGTTCCCATTCAACGTAACAGTTGAGGGTATGTACAACAAGACCATTTACGGCGTCGTTGTTGACAACATCAACATCGTTGGCGATACCGGTTCATGGAGCAGGTTTGTTGGACCTGACAATCGTCTTATGTATCCAGCAAACAAGGGTTATATCAACAGCGGAAAGAATGCTCCATATCTTACTAACACCAACAAGGGATATGGATACACCGGAAACGTCATGTTCACCATGGAGCCTGTCAAGAGACTCAACCTTATGGCTTCATATACCTACACCGAACAGAAGGAGGTTTCCGGACTCCCTGGTTCAGACCCTCTGTCAACCTGGCAGGGTTTGATTACAGTCGATGGACCAAACTTTGCTAAGCCACAGCGTTCACAGTATGTGGTTCCTCACAAGGTTATCGCATCCGTCAACTATTCAATTCCTTTCCAGTACCTTGGTCTTACCGACCTCATGGAATTCAGCCTCTTCTACACCGGTCTAAGCTCAGCTGGCTATTCCTATTGCTACACGAATGATATGAATGGCGACGGCATCAACAATGACCTTATGTACATTTACCCTGCTGGAAAAGACATTCGTTGGGCTTCAAAATCTGAAGAGAATGCAGCCGCTTACGATGCATTTGTTGCACAGGACAAGTACCTTAGCGCTAATAAGGGTAAGTATGCTGAGGCATACGCCGCAAGAGCACCTTGGGTCAATCGTTTTGATTTCCGCTGGGCTCATAACTTCAAGTTCAAGACCGGACGTCAGGAGCATAATTTCCAGCTCTCTATGGACGTTCTTAATATCGGCAACATGTTCAACTCAAGCTGGGGTGTTTACAAGAACTCAGCGATTAGCAACAATAGCCGTTTCATGAAGTATGAGGGTGTTAATGCTGCTGGTGAGCCTACATTCTCAATGGCTAAGAACGCAGCCGGTGATGTTATCTCAACATCATACGACTACATTCAGAATGCTACGCAGTGCTGGCAAATCCAGTTCGGTTTGAGGTATCTCTTCAACTAAAAATAACGAGTTAAAATCCTTATATAACGGGAGACCTTTGGTTTTCCCGTTATTTTTTTATATTATTGCATAAACACAAACAAAAATGGCTCAACCAGTAAGAAAAGTTGTCAAAGAAGCTCATCCAGAATTAACAACTGAACCATTCTATACACTATTAGTTGATGGGACCAATTTACTCAGGATTTCGTTTGCTGATACCAAGATAAACACAAAGGGTCAGCACTACGGAGCAGTATATCAATTCCTGTATCAGCTAAAAAAGATGATGGAAAAGCGTCCGTTTGATTATGTGTACGTTTTCTTTGATGATGAGGACAGCGGAATGCTTAGATATCGGATATACCACGATTACAAGGCTAATAGGGACAAAAATTATGCCGACCACGATGGAATTTCTGATTATATGAAGGCATTCAACGCTACTGTTAAGAGGATGCAGGCATATCATAATGAAAAACGCAGTAAACAACGTCCAAAAACTGACGCAGAAAAGCTCGTTGATGAAAATTTCGCAAGGGAAAGGAGTATTTTATGCCGATACTTCAATGAGCTCTATATAAGATGGCAAATGGACGAGGAAACAGAGGGCGATGACCTTATTTCCTATTATGTTCACCATAAAAAGCCAGAAGAAAGGATATACATAATGTCAGCAGACGAGGATTTGACGCAACTAATCGGTGAAAATGTCTGTGTTTACAATATGAGGCTGAAAAAGCCTTTTTCGGAAAAGAACTTTAAAAAGGAGAAGGGATTTCCTCACGAAAATGTCGTACTAAAAAAGATATTTCTTGGGGATACATCCGATAACATAGGCAATATACGAGGGGTAAGTGAGGCAAGGCTGCTAGAGCTAATGCCGGAAATAGCCGAAAGACCTGTAACCGTCGAGGAAGTTAGGAGCCGAGCAAAGGAGTTATGCGAGCAACGTATAAAGGAAAAGAAGAAGCCTTTACAATGGCAAGAGAATATCGTTAACGGTGTCGCAAACAAAAATTACGAGGGTGATTTCTATGATATTAACAACCGTCTTATTAACCTTGATAGTCCCCTTCTTACTGAAGAAGCGGAACAGGAACTATCGGAAATGATGTATAACGCGCAAGACCCTGAGGGACGTTCCTTCGGAAACCTTTATAACTACATCATCGAAGATGACATTATGGAGTTGATAAGCGATTCGGCATTTTCAAACTTCTTCCTACCTTTCAAGGAGTTAGCTAATAAGGAAATAAATCGCTACAAAAAACTATATGGAAATACGTCAAAATAGTTTGTTTTTTACAAATAAAGAATGTATTTTTGATTAGAGTTTTATTGATACATTAACAAACAACAATAAAGTAGAAATGACAGAAATTAACAAAAGACAATCTGGCGAAACCAGGGACTATAAGGAAAGGTTTGAGTTCAGATTCACCGTAGGTGGAAACATCATTTGTCAACGTTATTTCAAGATTAACAACTTTAATCCACTTTCACTCAGTTCCATTGAATTAGCCCATGCTATCAGGGACTGTGCAAGTATGATAGATGATGACCTAAAAGACAAGACAGAAAAATACTTAACATATACAGCGCCTAGAGTATTCCAGACGGTCGACGAAATGAATAAGTATTTTGAGAACGACGCACACAAAGCGCAAATGCGCTATGGGTGGGGAATTGTTATCAAAGACCCATCGGCACCAAATTTTGTGTGGGGAAAGAACAATGAACCAGTTGCAGCCGCAGAGAAATTCGATAATGGTGAATACACCAACGAGCTAACGGATGACGACAGGGTAACCTATAAATTCGCCTTTTATGATAACGGTCGAGAAGTATGTTCGACCATCTGGGAAGGCGTATATCCAAAGTACGTTAGAAATTCTATCGACTTATCCAACAAAAAGGGTAAGCTCGGCGAAAACGACGATGTTTCAAGGCTTAGCTTTGAGTCCTATATCCTCTACAAAATGGTAGAGGGAAAGCCCGACATCGTTTACAAAATCATCAAAGAGATATGCTTCGCGTGTTCAAGCCAAGACAGTTCTTGGTACACTACTCACATGACGTTTAGTATGCCTAACGGTAAGGTCAAAAAATATGACAATACCGAGTATCAGAAAGAAGTGAAGAAGGAAGTTAAACGCATGGAAGCATATCTAAATGAACAAGCCAGTAGATAAAACAACATTAGGGTATCTGGGACCCGACTTCCAATATAAGCTCGTAAAGTGCTTTATGGAAGAACCAGGGTATTTCGCCAGTATCTATAGTGTTGTTGAGCAGAATGCCTTTACAGAGTCCCTACTAAAACAATATGTAGGGACTCTTAAAGACTACTATAGAACTAGTGGCATTATACCATCATACGAAACCTTAGCCGTCCTGCTCAAGCAAAAAGCAAGGATGCAAAATGAGCTGGAAGAATGGGATGAGCTTACCAAGAACCTAAAGGAATTAAGTTCCGAGGGCACTACGGTAATCGAAGAATCGGCAACTAGGTTTTTCAAGCAACAAAACATGATTAAGGTCGCTAACGACATCCTCAGGAAAACACAGGATGGCGATACCGACCACTATGAAGAATGCTTGAAAATGATGGAAGATGCGGTACACGTGGGTTCTGAAGAAGACGAGGGTTTCAATCCGTATGATGTCGAAGACGAGGTTATGCGTGCCGATTCCGACGTTGCGATAGCCACCGGAATTGACGGAGTGGATGAAGCCCTGAATGGTGGTCTGTTCAAAGGTCACGTTGGTATGGTGCTTGGACCGAGCGGATTTGGTAAAACAACCTTTTCGACCGCAGCCGCATCATACGCATCGACTTGTAAATGCGAACAAAACAATTATAGTGGGTGGAAGACACTGCAATTTTGCTTTGAGGACGACATAAAGTCAATCGCAAAGAAACACTTCTCCAGAATTGCCCAGATAGAAGCCAAAGACCTAACAAAGGGGAACTTCATAGACGATGCGAGGTTACTCATCGACACCTATGAGGATAAGGAGCTATTCAGGGATAACTTGGTTATTAAAAAATACAAGACTGGAACCAAGAGTGTTGATGACCTTAAGATATACATAAAAAGCCTCATCAATAAAGGCTTTAGACCGGACCTCATCATACTTGATTACTTTGAGTGCCTAAAACTCGTACGCAGGGATAAGAACGAAACAAAATGGGACTTGCAAGAAAGTACGATGCGACAGCTTGAAGTCCTAGCCGAAGAGTTTAATGTTGCCCTGTGGATAATGACACAGGGTAATAAAGATAGTTTTGCCGCAGAAGTTGTCCGCATGGACCAGGCTGGCGGTTCAATAACAAAAGTCCAGATTGGACACGTTATCATATCCATCGCTAGGTCAATGGAAGATATTGATAACAACAGGGCAACGATTGCCATATTGAAGAATAGACAGGGTAAGTCGGGAAAGAGAATGGATGTCATGTTCTATAACGGAACGAGTACTATAACTTGCAAACTCGTTGACGAATGGGACGATGAACTTTCATATCAGGAGCATGTAAGAAACATTGAGGACGAGACCAGAAGAAAAGTAGCTGAGCAGGTTAGGGATAAAGCCAGAATAAATGATGCAGACTACGTAAAAACTACCATAGAAACCACCACGAAAACCGCCACAGATATACCAGTTCCAGAGCCTAAAAAAGAAGAACCGAAAGCGGTTGAAAATGAGCCGGAAATGCCGTTCTCTGGTGCCACTATGGAACCCAATCACGAGTTCGATGTACCAGAAGAAACCATAGTACGAAAGCCTGTTACCGACAACGGGAAATTAGCATTGGATGTGCCTGAAACTGAAGAAGTTAAGACGCCAGCAGCCCCACAGAAGAAGTATGAATATGACGTTCTTGATGAAAGTCTGACGTTCAATTTTGACGAACTTTAACGGTGTGTTTTTTTTCAATTAAATATTGTTGATGTTTATTGAATATTGGCAGGAATTTTCAAGTTACCTGCCATATTTATATTCACCAACTGACAATAATAATTTTTTCGATATATGAGGTACATAATTAAACGTGACGGTCGAAAGCAAGAATATAATTTCGATAAGATTCGAAAGGCCGTCGGAAAAGCATTTAAATCGTGTGACCAGGAAACGCCGGAAAAATTTTTGGAACAGCTCGAAGAAGAGTTTAATAAGGTGCCGGAAGACACCGAACTCACAATCGATGAAATCCAAGATACTATCCAACGCTTTCTGATGAAGAAGAATAAGTACTGCGTCGCCGAGTCGTATATCAGATACCGCGATAAACGCGACCGGGAACGTCAGCAAAAGAGTAGGCTCATGAAGGGGATTAAGGAGAAGCTCGAAGCTAAGAACGTGCAAAATCAAAATGCAAATCTTGATGAACGCTCATTTGGCGGTCGTATGGGGGAAGCCACCAGGGTCATCACAAAGGAAATTGCACTTGACGACTGCATGTCTGAAATGGCAAGGAACAACCACATAAACAACGAAGTTTATATCCACGATTTGGATAATTATGTGGTTGGAACCCATAACTGCCTTACAATTCCATTTGATGACCTACTGGCAAAGGGATTCAACACCAGACAGACTGACGTTAGACCAGCAAACTCTGTGAATACGGCATTCCAACTCGTAGCTGTTATATTTCAGCTCCAGAGCTTGCAGCAGTTTGGCGGAGTTGCAGCAAGCCACATAGACTGGACAATGGTTCCTTACGTCAAGAAGTCATTCAGGAAACATGTAAGAGCGTGGTTCAAGGATGTTGAAGGATTAACCAAGGACGAAGCAAACAACGAGGTCAATGAGATTGAATACACCTATGGCGAGCTATGTTTCGGAAACGAGGAGTTCAAAAAGGATTATCCGAAGATTTACAATTACGCATATAGGCAAACCGAATCGGAAACCTATCAAGCGGTTGAAGGGATGTATCACAACCTAAATTATTCTTGGGTAGCCTAACAGTAATGTTAGGTGTACACTCACTTAAACGGGGAAAGCCCGAAAGGGTAACCTACCGTGCTAAGTTTATTGTTTGTTATGGAAACATATTGCGTATATCAACACATAAATAAAATCAACGGGAAACGGTACATTGGTATCACGAAACAACTTCCACAAAACCGATGGGGTAATAAAGGTATCAATTACAAGAACGATTGCCCTAGATTTTGGTCTGCTATACGCAAATACGGGTGGGATGGTTTTGAACACGTTATTATTGAAAGTAACGTTAGCAAGGAAAAAGCTTGTGAACTTGAAATGCAGCTCATTAAAGAGTATCGCACACAAGAAAAAGATTTTGGATACAACATGCTTGAGGGTGGCAACGCACCTTTAATAACAGAAGAAGTTAGACACAAGATGTCCCTTGCTATGACAGGAAATAAAAACGGACTCGGACATCCATGTAGTGAAGAAAAAAAGAGGAAAATAAGTGAGGCTCAAAAGGGTAGAAAGTTCACTGATGAACACCGGAAAGCCATTTCCAATGCCAAAGCTGGAAAGTCTCACCAACCACCATCTGAAGAAACAAAACAGAAGATTTCCAATTCACACGAGAAGTACCCGGTGATATGTTTAGAAACACAGGTTGTTTTTGAGTCAATACAAAATTGCGCCAAAAGCTTGAACTTACACGCAACGAACGTATGTAAGTGCTGTAAGGGTAAATTAAAATCAACCGGTGGGTTCCATTTTGAATATTACAAACAATAATAAAAGCCTAACGACTATCCCGAAAGGGAGTAGGACCAAGCGGTCCGAAATGGTGAGCCCCTACCAGGTAAAGCTGAGGGTGAAGATATAGTCTGTTCCACATAATTGAATATGTGGCTGGTGAAAACCGGGTGGGAAGTAGCGACTCCCATTGAACGCTAAAGGAATACACTTCAATCGCGTAGCGGAAATCAATTGCCGTTTACGTCAATCAACTACGGAACGTGTACCGAGCCAGAGGGTCGCATGGTGACAAAGGCAATCCTTGATGTCAGCATTGCCGGACTCGGAAAATATGGTAAAACTTCGATTTTCCCTTGTGGCATCTTCCAGTGCATGAAGGGTGTCAACAGGAAGCCAGGGGAGCCAAACTATGACCTGTTCAGGCTTGCACTTGAATCGACGGCAAAGAGGCTTTATCCGAACTATGTCAATGTTGACTGGACAACAAACGCTGGTTACGATAAGAATGACCCGACAACATATTGTAGCACGATGGGTTGTAGGACATACAACGGTTTCGACATCAATGGAATGGGTCAGAAGAAGGACGGTCGTGGAAACATTGCCCCTGTAACCATCATCCTTCCAACCATCGCTATGGAGGCTAAGGAAAAGTGCATTGAGGAGACCAACAACATGTACACCGAGGAAATGTTGTTCAGGTATTTCCTTGAAAGGTTAGACACCAAGATTGCCGAGGCAAGGGATATGCTTATTGAGCGTTTCAATTGGATTTGCAAGCAGCCGATGGAGTCAGCGAGGTTCATGTACGAGAACAACGTAATGGCTGGTTATGTTCCAGAAGAGGGTATCGTTTCGGCACTCAAACACGGAACACTTGTGATTGGACAGCTCGGCTTGGCTGAAACGCTTCAAATCCTTGTTGGTTGCGACCATACTGACCCTAAGGGTATGGAGTATGCCAAGAGGATTGAACAGCTCTATAAGGACCGTTGTAGCGAGTTTAAGCAGAAATATAAGCTGAACTTTGGCGTTTACTATACACCTGCCGAAAATCTTTGCTACACAGCGCTAAAGAAGTTCCGTGATAGGTACGGTGTGATTGAAAACGTATCAGACAGGGATTACTTTACCAACAGTATTCATGTACCTGTTTGGCATGATATGGACCCGTTCAAGAAGATTGACATTGAAGCTGAGCTAGCTAACTACTCAAACGCTGGTTGTATCACATATATCGAGTTACCGAGTACCTGTCATAACAACATCGAAGCGCTTGAGGAGTTTGTGAATTACGCAATGGATAAGGACCTCCCATACTTTGCCGTGAATACACCTAATGACTTCTGTGAGGTCTGTGGATATCAGGGTGAAATTGGCGAAACTTGCCCTAAGTGCGGAGCCAGTGGAAAGTCAATTAAGCGACTACGCAGAGTGACAGGCTACCTAACTGGTTCGTATTTGGAGGCGTTTAACCACGGAAAAGTGAAGGAAACAGAAGATAGAGTAAAGCACATAAAGAATTGATATGAGGTACATTGGAGTAACGAGCCCGGATATTAATAACGGGACTGGATGCAGAGTTACGGTGTGGGTTGCGGGTTGCTCCCATTGTTGCAAAGGATGTCATAACCCATCTACTTGGAATTACAACCAAGGTGAGACTGACATCTGGGACAAGCTATCAGAGGCTTTATCAAAACCTTATATTTTCGGTGTGACATTTTCAGGCGGTGACCCGTTGGCACAAGACGAACGAAGTTTGATTGAGTTATCGAACTTAATTGATAGGATTAAAGAAGAATTTCCAGATAAGGACATTTGGTTGTATACAGGCGATGTTTACGAGGAAGCAATTGAGCATTACATGAAGAAGCGAATCATCGATAAATGTGACGTGCTTGTAGAAGGTCCATTTAAGCTTTATCTAAGGGATACATCCTTAGCCTTTAGGGGCAGTTCGAACCAACGAATCATCCTTATCAATGAGGATTATCCTTACGAAATAAAAGATGCGATAAAAAGGTCTGAAATTTAATGATTTGGGGTGTAGAAATACACCCCTTTTTCATATCCAGAGGCTATTTATTTTAAAATTGTCTATACGAAAATGTTAAAAGTACTCATTGTAAATTATAATACGCAGGTGCTTACCGATGCTACAATTAAAAGCGTTAATAAACACACGCCAGATTGTCATATCTTTGTTTTTGATAACAGTGATGAAGAACCGTTTGTAAACACGTTTGAAAATGTAACTGTACTGGATAATACAAAGAAACAATATTTCGACCTTGATGCAATGCTGGAAAAGTATCCGAATCGCATCAAATCTCCAGGCTACGTGAAATATACCAAGACCCCTTGCCCAAGCGCAAGACATTGTTACACAATCGATAAGTGTTTTGATATCATAGACGATAATTTTGTTTTATTGGACTCTGACGTACTAGTTAGAAAAGATTTGAACGAATTGGTTGACGATAACTGTATATTCGTTGGTGATGTAGTAGTGCAACCACTGACAAAAGACATTAAACGCGTTCTTCCGTTTGTGTGCTATATTAATGTTAAGATGTGCAAAAAGTACGGCGTCAGGTTTTTTGACGATAATTATATGCACGGGTTAGCCAACACAAAGCATAACGTACAATCAGACAAATATGATACGGGCGGTGGATTCTATGTACACGCTTCGAAGTACAAGTATAAGCTAATAAATCACAAGGATTATGTATTCCACTTCAAGGGTGGAAGTTGGAATGACAAAGCATCAAGAGCTGCCGGTAGATATAAAAATCAAGACGATTTTTTAAGGAAATATAGGACTATGTGGGATGATAATTGCAAAAAGGTTATTTACACTTGCATTAGTGGAAATTACGATAGGCTTAGGGAGCCTCTAGTTGTCGAACCAGATTTCGACTATATATGTTTCACGGACCAGAATATCACTTCAACCGTATGGAATATAAAACCAATACCGGATGAGTTAAAGGGTTTGTCACAAGTGAAACGCCAACGCTGTATAAAACTATTGCCACACAAATACCTCCCTGAGTACGAGTTCTCCATTTGGGTTGACTCGAATGTTGACATTAAGGCAAGCGTAAACAAGTACATGGAAGACAATAAGATAAACAAGGATACTGGCTATCTTTTCGTAGGAGAACACCCAAGGAGAACGTGCATATACGAGGAAGCGAAAGAATGTATAAGACTAAAGAAGGATACACCTGAAAACGTTAATCCACAAATGGATTATTATCGTAATGAAGGAATGCCAGAAAACTTTGGATTGCCTCAGACATGTATCCTGTTTAGATACCACAATGACGAAAGAGCCAAGAAATTTGGGGAAATGTGGTTTGAAGAGGTGAAGAACAGGAGCCACAGAGACCAACTATCTTTCAGTTATGCTGCTTGGAAACTCGGCATGGACGGGATTGTTTATTTACCAAACACGATATTCCAGTGTGAAACCTTCAGATGGGGTGCGGCTCATACACCAGTATTACACAAGAACGGTGAAGTTGTGAATAGAAAGTTTGATTATGTCGAGCCTAAAAAAGACGGAAATCTGACATATCGAGTCAAGGAAATTCTGGAACAGCGAAGACGAAGCCGAATTAACGGAATGACACTATAGAGAAGCCCCTAACCGGGGCTTTTTTGTTTACTTTACCTGCAATATTCAATATTGTTTAATAAACAATGATATTGAATATGGAAGACGATAAGGTATTGATTTGTTGTATTGGTCGTGACGAAAACCCATACATAAGGGAATTTGTTGAATATTACAAAAACATAGGGGCAACCAATATATGTCTGTTTGACAATAATCTTATAAATGGCGAACATTTCGAGGACGTAATCGGAGACTATATTAACGATGGCTACGTTATTTTGAAGGATTATCGCGGAAGAACAGCCTGTCAATGGGCTGCTTATGAGGAATGCTACAATACATATAAAAATGAGTACGACTGGATTGCATTCTTTGATTGTGATGAATTCTTAACCTTCAGAAATGGGCGCATGACAATACAAAAGTTCCTGTCTCAACCGTGTTTTGAGGACTACGATATGGTCCATGTGAATTGGATGTCATACGGGGATAATGAACACCTGTATTATGAAGACAAACCAATTCTTGAACGATTCAAGAAACCGGTAATGCCATACAATTTCATAGTCAAGTTTGATTTTCCAGAAAATTGTCACTGTAAAAGCATCATTCGAGGATATATCAACGATATTGAAATAAAATGGACCAGAAACTCACACACACCAACCACGGAGCTTGCATGTTGTGACTCAAGGGGACGTGAAATTAAAAACTCTTTTTCACCGTTCTGTGATTACGATTTTTCCGTTGCTTACTTAAGGCATTTTACCACAAAGAGTGTTGAGGAGTATTGCAAAAAGATTGCCAGGGGATTCCCGGACAAAACACCGAGGGATGATAGGGAAAAGATTGATATGGCTGAGAGGTACTTCCGTTACAACAAAAAAACAGATGAAAAACTGGAGTTGATAAAAAAGATGACCGGTATTTCCGTATGCCGTGATAAAATCAATAATAGGATGTTTAAGAGGACTAAAAACTTCTAGTAAAACTATTTATCGTTAACGACTAATGACTTCAAACAATGGCTAACGAACAACATTACGGGATAAAGTATCCATTCACTTACGATAACGACGATTTGGTGTATCTGGACCTAAATGAGACTTATGAACAGTCGATACAGGCTCAGATACTTCACGTTATATTCACCCCAAAGAAACAGAAAATTCGTGACCCGGAATTCGGGAGTGACTTAATTAAGTACTTATACGACCCTTCCGATGGTACTACATTCGAAAACATCAAATCACAAATAAGAAGCGATATAGCATCAAGAGTTCCAAATGTGTCATTTGATGACATGGAAATTATTGATTCGATAGATGACCATACAAAGATAGTCAGCATCCATTATACCGTGATAAAGGGTAATGTTGAAACCAAGAATAACATAGCAATCAAGATATAAAATGGAAAAAAAGATACCGTACATAAGCAGGAACTACGACGACTATAAGTCTGCGTTAATCGAGTTATCAAAGACCTACTACCCGGAAATGTCCGTTAACTTCAACGACGCTTCCGTAGGCTCGTGGTTTATTGACTTGCACGCAGCTATTGCGGATGAATTAAGTTACCACATCGACCGAGTATTCCAAGAAACCAACATAAACAGCGCAAAGAAGTCCAGCTCAATATTCAGTATGGCAAGGAATGCTGGGTTTAAGATTCCTGGTCCAAAGGGTGCCATGTGTGAGGTTGCATTCAAGTGTATCCTTCCGCCATACGGGGAAAATGCCGTTGATAGCGGTCCAGATTTCAGATACGCTCCAATCATCAAACGTGGAACCAAGGTAACTTCCGGAAACGAAACTTTTGAATTGATGGAAGAACTGAATTTCAAACATCAGTTCAATTATGACGGCGCAAGTAATCGATTGATTCAGCCAAACAGGGACTCTAACAAGAAAATTATTTCATACACAATCACGAAGATGGCGGTTGTTGTGGCTGGTGAAACCAATGTGTATAAGAAGTACGTGTCAGCCGGTGACATTAAACCGTTTATGGAGGTGTTAATACCAGCAGAGGACGTAATGAACGTTGAATCCATTGTTGTTAAGGAAGGTAGCAGCTTTCAATCAAATCCGACCATGGGCGAGTTCTATATGCCGGAAGAGGAAAGCACGAAATACACCGGAAAAAGATTCTTTGAGGTCAATTCATTGTCACAACAAGACAGGTGGGGTGACTTTATATCAGGCGAAACACCGGTAGTAACATACTATGGCTATGAATCACTTGACGGAACAATACCTACCTATGCTGTTACCAAGGGTGAATGGAAGAACGTTAAGCGCAAATTCATTACCGAATATACAGATAAGGGATATTTGAAGGTTATCTTCGGAGCAGGAATTGATAGTGGGAATGATGACGTGTCAATGTCAGATACATCCAACTTTGCTGCCTACCAGATAACGAAAATGATGAGAAACAACTCATTAGGATGGCTTCCGAGCCCAGACAGTACAATATTCATTTTGTATCGTTCTGGTGGTGGTAAATCAAGCAACGTTGCAAAAGGAGCGATAAACAATATCTCATACCTTGATGTTGAAATTAACGATTTCCCAGGAAGAAACCTACAAACCGTTGGCGCGGTAAGGGCATCAGTTAGCGTGGAAAGCACAATGGAATCCGTGTCTGGAAAAGACATGCCTACGGTCGAGGAGCTAAAGAATATGATTAAGTATTCTGTGGCTTCACAGGAAAGATGTGTTACCGTGAAGGACTATGTAAGCAGAGTTCTTCAAATGCCACCTCGTTATGGTTGCCCATTCAGAGTAGGTGCAGCAGAAGAGAACAATAAGGTTATGTTATACCTTCTTGGCGTCGATTATAACAGGCATCTTGATACAACCTTACCAACTGTGATGGTTAACAATATTCAGGAGTATCTTAAGAATTATAGAATGATTAACGACTACGTTGAAATTAAGCCTGGGCGAATTATCAACCTCAAGTTCAACGTTGACGTTATAATTGACAAAGACTATAACGTTTCCGATGTAATCAACAAGATTAAGGGCAAGGTTAAGGACTACATGGACATTGACAAACACCAGATGGGTGACGACGTGTATGTTGGCGACATTGCAAAGGAAATATCAAAGGTTGACGGTGTTATTAACTTAGTTAGACTTAAGGTGTATAACGTATTTGACAATATACATTCACAGACCAGAACCACGCAGGCAACCGTCGATGGTGATTCATGCGGAAGCGGAGCAAGTGTTTACTCAACCAATGAGTTTATGCTCGAAATAGACCTTGATGCATCAGATGGTATCCTTTATAGTGAAGGCGACACGATGCTTGAGGTTAAATATACGAATGATATAGAGGTTAGATACAAACAAAGATAATATGGCTTGTGCGTGCAAAGTAAGTCAGCAACTTTCATACATCGAAAGGAAGTATGGGACAAAGACAAAGACCAGCCCGAAGACCAACATAACCCTAAAGGTTAAAATATTCTTCGAGACGCTGTTGAATATTGTCATTTCTACCTTACTAGCACCGATAATGTTGATAACCACATTGCACAATAGGAAAAAAGTCATAAACATAAGTAAAGTTTTTGGGATAAAAAAAGATGAGCGAAACCAACAAGTCGTATCGAATTAAGACCGAGGTAGGTACAGATAAGAACCTGACAGTTAAACTGGAGCAGGATTATAACACCTTTGAAATACTGTCACTACAATTGAATCAAGAGGACACCTATAGGCTCCAAACTGTTGGCTATGGTGTTGTTGTCGGAAGGGTATTGGCAAACGGTGGCTTCGGTATCCCAAACGCCAAGATTAGTGTGTTTATTGAGTCCGAAGAGGCTGACTACATAAACGTTGTTTTAAGGCAACTTTACCCATACAAAAGCACGAGGGACGAGGTTGACTATAGAAGATACAACCTTTTACCAGACAAGTCTGTTGATGATTGTCACAGAGCTGTAGGAAGTTTCCCAAACAAGACTTACGTTCTCGATAATGACGACTTGATTGAAATATTCGACAAGTATTACAAGTATACAACCAGAACCAACAATTCCGGCGATTTCATCATCTGCGGTGTGCCAACTGGAATGCAGACAATACACATGGATTTGGACTTGTCTGATTGTGGAATATTGTCACAGAAGCCGAGGGATTTTTACTATAAGGGTTATACGGTTGAACAATTTGAAAACCCAAATCAGTTCAAGGTATCAAACAATATCGACTCACTCAGTCAGATTTTTACACAAGACCAGGTTGTTAACGTAATTCCATTCTGGGGCGACAATAACCAAGGCGACACTATTGGTGTAACAAGGTGTGATATAGACGTAAACTTCAAGTTTGAACCAACTTGCGTATTTATCGGTTCAATTATCAGCGATAGCTCATCAAAGGGTATCTCCAAGAAGTGCATTGCAACAAACACCATGGGTGCGATGGACGAACTCGTTACCGGCGAGGGAACCATCGAAATGATTAGAAAGACCCCGGACGGAAATGTTGAGGAGTTTCAGATAAAAGGAACAGAATTAATTAATTCAAATGGTGTATGGTGCTACCAGATTCCAATGAACCTTGATTACATGGTAACTGACGAGTATGGTAACATGGTACCAACTGACAACCCAAATAAGGGTATCCCTACCAGAACAAGTGTTCGCTTCAGGGTGTCCATGCACGATACAGAAGAAAACACCGAAAACTATTTTTTGTCCAAAGTTTTAGTCCCAAACAATCCACAGGAAAAAGACGAAGTTGATTTTAATTTTGGTACAGCAACGAAGGATACGTCGTATAGGGACTTGTTCTGGAACAATGTATATACAGTAAAATCATACATACCAAGGTTCCAGAAGAGCCAGAACGTAAAGAACGAGAGATTTACCGGCATTAAGCATAGCAATATCTATGGAAACAACAACCCAATTCCATATAACAACATTAGGATTAGGTTACCGCTGATGTTCACAATGCTATGTGCGCTCATTAAGACGTACATACGATTGGTATCAATGATTAACGGCGTAATCTATTACTTACAGGTGGCACTCGGCTTCCTAACCAGAATAACAGGAGATAAGGGTGATAAAGTCATCATTGCCTCCAGGGGTCTTAAGTATGTTGTCTTGTCGGATGGTCTCTGCCCAGATTTGGAAAATTGGTATTTTGCACCAGGAGGAAGACCAGACTTAATCTTTGTAACCGACTATTTGACAAGAGAACCATCACCAGGGCAGACTAAAGGTGACAAAGGAAATGACCATGCATATTTTAATATGATGGACAGGACGCTTGGATACTTGATGGGGAGTAGCTATGTTATGGGTATAGACGACAAGAATAGAACAATCAAACAACCATTATGCCCCAGCAAGGAGGAGATAGAAGGAATAGTTGATAATACCTCAGTTGACAACACGAACAGTGACGATGATGATAATACCATTTGTTTAACAAGCAAGATAGACTACCTTGTTTCATGTGTGGAAATGAATCTGGCACAAGAACATAAGGTAATCAATTTTGATTTTTATAATGATTGGCTGAACGGAACAATATACTTGCCACGATGGAATAAGTTCGTTACAAAGAAAAGAACATTCTTATTTGGTATGTACACAATACCAGCTAAGATTAAGGGCTGCTTAACATCTGCCGGTGGTGCCAATAATTCAATATCATTTAAAAAGAATAGGAGGTACACACAACAGTGTGCATTATCATACGGTATTGACGGCAAAAAGGTTCCTACGGTTACAACGGTTAACGGGTGTGATAAAGACCACACAAACAGACAGAAATGTCACGGAAAGAAGGGTTTTAGACAAGTAAAGATATTTGGGAAGAAAAATGGTGGAATCATTCAAGAAATGATTACGTCCAGAAAACAATATGTTTATTATGCGAAACCGTGTGAATGGCAAGCAGACAAAAAAGTTAACCTATTTGCAACCGACATCGTTTTACTTGGTTCACTTGACGATTGTAATAGACAGGGACTACCACAGGCATTTAAGCATCTTTCGAGTTCATCATATCAGATGCCTACAAACCTCGCGTTAACCAATATGGATGATGATGGGTATTTGTATACCAACCAAAGTGGTACTACCTGTAGTAACAGCACGAACTATGGCAACTCCGGGCTAAATGCTTTAACAGGTACCGCAAATACCTACACGTCAACTAAAAAATATTATGGTTCAGATAATATAAAGTATTATGAGAACGAAGACAGAATCCCTATGACGGAAGCTGCTGGTATCTCATGGAACTATACTGGACCTGACCAGGGTGATGCCGATTTTAGTAAATTCTATCAACCAGGTGGGCATTTCCTTGGCATATCATGTACTAACAGTGAGACAAACATTAAGTCATGTGTCAACCTTACGAGGGCTTGCGAGGCTGGTGGTAATTTATCACAAAGGCGTGAACTAGTTTCAAAGGTTTCAAGTGACGGCACGCTGAAATACAAATATTACATACCGACTGGATTGATTTCAAAGGATGATATCATTGACCAGGATTTTAGGACAATGTTTGCCACTATGAATCACACCAGGCTGATTGCGGATTCGTATGACATAAAGACCGGGTACTTGAACTATTCGTTTTCGTATAAAAGACCGACATCATTCGACGGCTCGGTTTCTGAAAAGTTATCAAATTGGTATAACCGAAGTATGAGCGAATACGTAACGATAGACCAATTATCAGAAAATGACCAGCCAACAGAAGAAGACCTTGAAATAAAGGATAATAGTTACACGAGGACACTGGAGGCGCCTAGCCGTGATTACTATTTCTTCAGGTTAGGAATTAATGATTTTAGTGAGGAAAAAAACAAGTACCTCATAACGGGTATTAACAATATGCTTCCGCAGTTCGAAAACTCGTTCTACTTCTATTTCGGACTAAGACCCGGTGCGACAGCTCTTGACGAGCTTAATAAGCAGTTCTTTGCAAATTGCGAAATCAACTCAGTTGATGATAGCGGTGGCGATTATGTTTACATTGAATATACCGGAGAAACCGAAATTGAAAGTTACGCTCTAATGAACAGGGTGCCACAGAATCCAACGGAAGAGTACCCGCAATATATCAAGGTTGGTGATACGTTCTATGAACTTAAATCACTTGCCGAACTGGAGGCAGAGGGTGAAGGTGACGAAGAAGGTGGCGGTGACGATGGTGATGACGACACTACACCAGCATCAAAGAAGGGTAGAATAGTGTGGGAAGGTGTCACATACACAAGCATACCATGCAGTGGCGGCGATGTTGTTCAAGAAAGGGGTCTTAGAATTAAGGTTGTTATGGAGGACGAACGTGTCATCGACGAGGTTGATAGGACGATAACATTATACGGAAATGTTAATAAGAGCACGGCTGATGCCTTCTTAGTATTTGATTTACCAGAAGGCGCCTCTGCTGATGAAGACCAAGGACCTGACGTTGTTTACTTAACGAAGACAGGAACACTTGAATGGAAAACCGGAGCAATCAGTGCAGAGCCTTATGATTGGGGAGGAAGACGAACAGCAACAATAACGTTTACCGCGTATTGTCCAGGATACACAATAACAGCCTCAGACCCTATTACTGTGGCACAATCTTGCGAATACTAATAGATTATGGAGAAGATATTTTTAGAAAAAAATAAGAACATAAAATCCATAAACAAGGAGAATAAGGTAAACCTTAACCTAGTCCAAAAGGCTAGGTTATTGCCATATAGTAATGTGTCTGACACGCTTAATCTAAGTGAACTATCAGACCAGGAAAGGGATGCTTGCGAACGATACAGGCTGATTTTCACGGTTAATCCGATATGTTCAAACGTGTTGTACAACATGAAGTCTGAGATTGTATACCGTGAAGGTTCAGGGGAAGACTGCAAGGCACTTGTTGATGGCTTTAACAGCATCAATATGTCAGCACTTGGTGCGATGATAACAAACACCAAGACACAAGTTGACTACATACAAGCTATTCGTGATACCGAATACTCACACCCAAATATGGGTGGTTTGACCTATCACTGTGGAATAGACATATTCAATAACCACATGTTAAGAAGTAACGGGTTTAATCACATTAGCAGGATGAATAAGGGTTCTACCGCCGAGTGCGGCACTGTGTTTAATACCATATTCGATTACCAAAGGGATTCAAAAGGAAATGTGGTTAAAGAGGCGTTGAACAATGCAATAAGCACGGCTGAAACGAAGGTACACCAATATCAAATCGACAATATACTGACATTTGAGGATGCCTTCAATAAACACATGAAAGAAAAGGACGGCTGGTTCGGATTTGATAATGTAGGATATATTGACATTCCAAATGGGTGCGATGGCACAAAGTCTGTTAACAGGGTAATGAATGATAGCAAGGCATGTGAGTTTATCGACATGTATCCAGACAGGACCCTTTTCTCATTCGTCCCGAAGGTAAATAAGTTCAGAAGGCGTACAGAAAGGAATTGGGATTACTGTATAACATACCCATACAAGTCAGACTATGACAAGTTTAACGAAGTTATGGGGTGCGGCGAGGTCAACGGTATTTTGGCGAAAGTTATAACAGGAAGAACCGCAAACGGTCACGAGCTTGTTGTGTTCAAGACAATGATTAAGCACAACCTGACGTATGGAGACTGCGTAAGACTGTTCAACAATGATATAACGCTGGATATTTTCATTTCAGGCGTAGGCGACGAAAAAGGTGAGGATAAGGAACACTGTTTTAAAATA
>JAEEGL013549469.1_pt1 | contig 46759 bp, 43 predicted proteins | sample 9134231 | NCBI WGS metagenome assembly JAEEGL01 (sample SAMN16246548, study PRJNA631951) | gut metagenome | biome: gut microbiome; feature: rumen; material: fiber-attached | host: Bos | place: Iran: Karaj | collected 2018-10
AAAGAATTCGAACGATTCTTTACTTCAGCCAGGGTCTTACCCATCTTGTCAGCCAATTCCTGCATTTCGGCATCGGTGTGCGGCAAGAATTCATGGAGCGGCGGATCCAATAAACGAATAACTACCGGATAGCCGTTCATGGTACGATACAATTCTTTGAAGTCTTCTTTTTGATACGGCAACAAACGAGCCAAAGCAGCTCTGCGGCCTTCTTCGTTATCCGACAAAATCATGGTACGCATATCGGAAATACGTTTAGCATCAAAGAACATGTGTTCGGTACGAGCTAAACCGATACCTTCGGCACCGAATTCCAGAGCCTGTTTGGCGTCAGCCGGAGTTTCGGCATTGGCACGAACATGCATGGTGCGGATTTCATCAACCCACTTCATAAAGCGGCCGAAGTTACCGGAGTTGGTATCAGCCTTAACCGTCGGGATTTTACCTTCGATAATCTGGCCTTTACCGCCGTCCAAAGATACCCAATCGCCTTCTTTAATGCAAGAGCCGGACTTGGTGGTCATGGTCTTGGAACTGTAGTCGATGGTAATATCGGTAGAACCGGAAACGCACGGAGTACCCATACCGCGAGCAACAACCGCCGCGTGAGAGGTCATACCGCCGCGAGCGGTAATAACACCTTGCGAAGCGTGCATACCGCCGATATCTTCCGGAGAAGTTTCGTTACGGATAAGGATAACTTTTTCGCCTTTGGCAGCCCAAGCTTCCGCGTCTTCGGCGCAGAATACGGCACGACCGACGGCAGCGCCCGGAGAAGCCGGCAAACCGGTAGCGATAACTTTCTTATCAGCTTTCGGGTCCAACATCGGGTGCAACAACTGATCGAGCTGATCGGCACCAACGCGCATAATGGCTTCTTCTTTGGTAATCAAACCTTCGTCAAACATTTCAACTGCCATACGAACAGCGGCAGCAGCGGTTCTCTTACCGTTACGGCATTGCAACATCCACAATTTGCCGTGTTCAATGGTAAATTCCATATCCTGCATGTCTTTGTAGTGTGCTTCCAAAGCGTTGCGAACATCTACCAACTGCTTATACAGATTCGGCCACAATTCTTCCAAAGAGTTACCTTCACCCTTAGAGCTCATCGGTTGCGGGGTACGAATACCGGCCACAACGTCTTCGCCCTGAGCATTTACGAGGTATTCACCGTAATACTTGTTTTCACCGGTAGCCGGATCACGCGAGAAGCAAACGCCGGTTGCGGAATCGTTACCCGCATTACCGAACACCATGGTTTGTACGTTACAAGCGGTACCCCAATCGCCCGGAATATTGTTCAGCTTACGATAGGTAATGGCACGAGCAACGTTCCAAGAACCGAACACAGCACCGATACCGAGCCACAGCTGTTCCCACGGATCTTGCGGAACAACTTTACCCAGTTTTTGACCGATTTGTTTGTATTGATTTACCAATTCCTTCAAATCTTCGGTGGTCAAATCCGTATCAGACTTGTAACCCTTAGATTTCTTCATAGCTTCAAGTGCACCTTCGTATTCATCGAGGTCGGCACCCAAAACCACGTCGGAGAACATTTGAATGAAACGACGATAAGAGTCGTAAGCAAATCTTTCATTACCCGAAGTTTGCGCCAAACCCTTAACGCTTTCGTCATTCAAACCGAGGTTCAAAACCGTGTCCATCATGCCCGGCATGGAAATTCTGGCGCCGGAACGAACCGAGAACAACAGCGGATTGCTGTTATCGCCGAACTTTTTGCCCATAATGGCTTCAACGCCGGCAACCGCAGCCTTAACCTGGTCTTTCAAATCAGACGGATAAGTATTGTTGTTGGCATAGTAGTATGTACAAACTTCAGTTGTAACCGTAAATCCCGGAGGAACCGGCAAACCGACCTTGTTCATTTCCGCAAGGTTAGCGCCCTTACCGCCGAGGAGATTACGCATGTTGGCATCGCCTTCGGCTTTGCCGTTTCCAAATGTATAAACCCATTTACTCATAATGTGTTAAGCTCCTGTTAGCTGTATTTGTTAAAACGAAGTCTCGGCTCACAATGAACCGGAACTAAAATCAAAAAAACTTTAATTTGCGTTGAATTTATATCACAAAATCACAATGTTCAAGCAAAATCTTTGCTTTGAACGTAAAAAAATGGTTAATTTTTCGACACTTGCCGAAATATATGTCCAAGTCTGCATTTTGTCGGCTTTTTACGCTAAAAAAAACACCCCGTCGCAATAAGATGAGGGTGTTTTTCAGCAAATAGGAATATTCGGTTAAGCGGCCTTACTTTTGCCCGATTTCGAGGTCGCCGTTTCATTCAAAAAACCGAGTTTTTCCTCAACCTCCCAAATCACGCGCAAGGCGGCAAGCGCCTGTTCGCCGTTAACCCGCGGTGTTGCTTCGCCGTTAACGCACTTAATAAAGTGATTGAGCTCGGCCAACAGCGGCTGATTGGTCGGAATAAACAACTGTTCGACACTACCCTTCAAGCCGTAATTCATCCATTCCGGTATTTCTTCCTGATTAACAAACGGCATACGACCCTGCGAATGAACATTAATACTCTGGTTGATAAAGTCCATGTCGATATAGTTGGTATCGGTCGTAACCGTCAGAGTGCGCACGCGCGATTGCGTAATGCGGCTGGCCGTAATATTGGCGGTCGCACCGTTGGCAAATTCCAGCAATGCCGTAATATAGTCCTTACCGAGCGGACTTTCTTTGGTTTTTACCGATGCAGTCTGTACGTTAACCACCGGCGATTGCACCAAAGATTGAATAACTTCCACGTCGTGAATCATCAAATCCATCGCCACGTCAACATCGGTAATACGCCCGCTGGCGGCCGACATACGTTGTGCCGTAATCGAACGAATTTTAGAAGTATCGGAAAGCAGTTTTCCCATTTGTTCCACCGCCGGATTAAAGCGTTCAATATGCCCCACCATCAATACCACATTGTTTTTCTTGGCGGCATTAATCAGGCGCATACAACCTTCTTCGGTAGTAGCGAGCGGCTTTTCCATCATACAATGAATACCGTGGTTCATAAAAAACTCGCCGACGTCGGCGTGGGTGACAGAGGTGGTTACAACGCTTACGGCATCAACATTGGCGGCCACTTCTTCCATTGAAGAAAATGCCTTTATGCCAAACGCTTCCGCCGCCGCTTTCGCCGCTTCCGGAAAGATGTCGTAAACACCGACAAGCTCTACGCCCTGCATGGTTTTGTATGTTTTGATATGATTTTTACCCATCATACCGGCACCGATAACGGCGACTTTTACTGTATTGGTCATCAAAAATCCTTTTGTATTTAGCTAAATTACGAATTATGCCACGATATATAGCACATTTTTCGCGCGCGCGCACTTAACAAGTTGTTACAAAATGTTACAAAAGTCATAATATATTGAAATATCGGCATATTACATTGTTGATAAAGCAACAAAAAAGGCCGGTGACAAACCGACCTTTTCATAATTTGCTTAAAATCAGCGTCCTTTACCGCTCTTAATATCGTCCTTGAACGATTCGTTAAACTTCTTCGGAGCGTGATCTGCCGGCGTTTTCTTTTCCGCCAATTTTTCCAAATCAACTCCGTCAGGCGCAATATAATCGTCTTTGCTGAACACAATCTTGTTCTTCTTTCTGACGTTCATGGCATGCATGTCTTTACGCACGTCATTCAACTTGGAAACGATTTTCCCGCGGTTTTCTTCCGACTTTATTCTGGTGCAGACATTAAGGAATTTATCCAGCATTTTATCGTCGATATTGCTGAATTTTTCCGTATCCATCTTGCCGATGATGAGGTCCGGCAGATAGCCGCTGATTTGCGAATATTCGCTGAGTTTGTTGATGGCCTTTTCCATTTCCTTTTTGCTCGGAAGACCAACTTTATTGACATCAACCTTATAGTCGGAATCCGTATAATTGATGTTCAAGAGTGCACAAATTTCCGTATTCAAACGCCGTACGTTTTTCTCCTGGCGATATACGTTGTTCATTCTCTTTTCAAACATGGTTTTTTCATAATCCACCGCCATTTCTTTTTTGGAGCCGTCTTCGGAGGCGAGAGCTTTTTTCATGGTATCTTTCACTCTGCTCTCAATATCTTCCTGCCCTCTGTATCTATCGGCGGTAGCGGCCAATATTTCCTTAATTTCGGTGCGGTGTCCCGCGGTTTCGGCCAATTTTTCCAAAGCACCGAACGCCTGATTTTCCTGCCCTTCGGCAAACATCAATCCGCCGTTTTCGTCGGTGGCGGCATTATGCAGCGTATACATTGCGCACACTGCCAGGCGTTCCTTAATTTCCGGATTCTTTTCCGCTTTCATGGCCTTGTTGATATAGGTCATAATTTGCGCGGATCTGGCCTTGATTGCGGCATCATTGTCTGCCGGAATTCCCTCAAACGCTTCTTTCAGGATAATTCCGTAAATTTCGCCGCGTACGCCTTCGTTGGCGATTTGCGCAACGCTTTTAATATTATCCATAACTGTAGCAACAGCCTTTTGCGGGTCATTCTTCACGGCAAATTTCAGCTCTTGCTCAAACATATCCGCGTGCTCCCCTTCTTTCGGGTCGTTTTTAAACGATTCTACAACCATTTCAAAGTTGCCTTTGCTTCTGTCATAACCGCTTTTCAGCAACGCAATCCGCTCGCTCAGCTTTTCGGAAACCGGCAAAATACTCGGCACAATCGGATATGCTTTGTCATAAATTTTATGTATCTTTTCATACGTTGCCACCTCCGGATTTGCCGTTCTGTTATAATTTTCCACATACTTGTTGAGCGTTGCCAAAACAATCTTGGTGCGGCGAATTGCTTCACTGTTGGAGTGCTTATACTTAAATTTGGAAATCACCTTATCGGCAAGAGCGATTAAAAGCCCGGTATCCCCGTTTGCCGCCGCCTTTTCTACCTTCATGGCGCTGTTGAGAACGGCTTGGATATTCTTAGGATTATGTTCAATCGCCGTCGCCAGTTTTTCCGCCAATTCTTCGTTTTTTATACTGCCGTCAGCCATGGCGGACACAAACTTTTCCGCACGCTCTGCCACGAGATTGGTCACATCGTCGGAAGCCTGGATTTTTTCTTCGTCGGTCAGCGCGTCGTCCAAAACCGCCCCCATAACGCTCAAAGCCGTTTTCGGATTAAATTCTTTGTTGACTTTTGCCATTCTGAAACTGTTAAAAGTATAAGCCATTTTGCATCTCCTTTTCATATTGTATGTGTGCAGTATAGCATATTTTTACGTTTTGTCAACTTTTTTATTAAATCAATAATCGTGCCGAAAATCCTTTTTTTAAGCATATCTTAAACTTTACCCTGTATTTTGAATTAAATATTGTGCAATTTTGCGAGGTTATGAACGATGAATATTTTTAGCAAAATAGTCTGTGCGGCCGCCACGGTTGTATTTTTGAACGCCTGTTCCACCATGAATAACAACACGGCGGTGCCTGAACGTTACAGCGATTTACATTTTGATAACAAAGCCCCGATTTCGCTGCTGGTAAAATCCGTGGAAATCAAATCGGAGTTTACCCCGTCGTTTACTCGCCCGCATGTTGAACACATGCTCCCTATTTCGATTGAAAAAACCGCAAAAACATGGGCCAAAGAGCGCCTGCAGGCTACCGACTTTTCTTCCAACAGCGTGGCGGAATTCATCATTCAGGACGCCAGCGTAACCGAAACCGAAGAAAAATCCGAACAACTCTTAAGCAAAGACCGCTTAAAATATCATGCCACCCTCAAGGTGTTGTTGCGTGTGGTTGACAACAAGTCTTCGGCCGCCGCCAATGTTGAAGCCTGGCGTGATTTGGTTATGGCGATTGACACCAATATCGAAGATAAAGAACAGCATTGGAACGATATGGTTATCAACTTGTTCCAAGCCTTTGATTCCAGTATGGAAAAACAGATTTATCAATCGCTCAACATGTATGTTAAAGACAATACCTCCATCACCACCTACTAAGCGATTGCAACACATTTTTATCCGCCGGCGGAGCTCAACACTCCGCCGTTTTTTTATAACCGATTGACAATGCGGCAAATAAAGTTTATACCGTTTACATAGCTTTGAATTATTAATTTATCAATTATAAATAATTATGACTAAATCAGGTTTTGAGGCGTGGCTGGATAGTCTGCGTCTGGCGTGGGACAGTTTTCCCGATGCACTTGTGTTCGCGTTGCTGACGGTTGGTACCTTGCTGTTTATTGTCAGCTTGTGTCTCTCGATTATTCGTATTTTTACGAGGTCAATATTTTTTGACCTGGCCGGTCGTGATGATATTCTGCAAGACAAATTGCAAAACCCTTACAGTTTTTACGACGGAACTTACGAGTTGCCGAAGAAAAACATCAAGGCGGCGATGCTTTATGCCAATTTGAGCTATCACACCTTCTGGAACGCGGTAATTATGTATCGCTACCGCTTGTGCGGCGCACCGACCAACCGAATGTATTTCCGGGTAAATCGTTGGCGAAACCACGACTTTCTCCCGTTCGGTTTATTTACGGCAACCTTTCGGTTTACCATGTTGTTCTCGCTGTGCTTCATTTGGGGATACCTCATCTTTTTGCCGATTGTATTAATCCGCATGAAGTTATATGCCCGAAAACAACCTCTCTATTGAAACAAAACTCCGCAAGTCAGACACTTGCGGAGTTTTTGCATAAGCTTACGGAAGATTATTGTACATTTCCGAACGGATTGATGTTTTCTTCTTCCTGTGCGGCTTTGCGCAAATCAAACCAGTTCAAAATCGGCACTGCCACAAAAATCGAGGAATAAGTACCGATAACTACGCCGATGGTAATCACAAACGCAAAGCTGTAAAGCGCCGCACCGCCGAACACGAGTAATGCCAACGAGGCCAGCAACGTGGTCAAGCTGGTTAAAATCGTACGCGAGAAAATATCGTTAATACTCTTGTTTAACAAATCGTATTGCGGCATTTTCTTAAACTTTTGCAGGTTTTCTCTGATACGGTCATACGTCACCACCGTATCGTTTACCGAATAACCGGCAAGCGTCAGAATGGCGGCAATCGTCGTCAGGCTGAAATCTAAATGGAAGATGGAAAGCAGGCCGACCGTGATAAAAATATCGTGAAACAGACCGAGCAAAGCACCTACGGCAAAACGCCATTCAAAACGGAACCATACATACAAGCTGATGGCAACGCAGGCAAAAATCGAGGCCAAAACGCCGGAAAGTTTCAACTCGTCACCGACTTGCGGACCCACCGATTCGATGCTCTCAAACGTATAATCGCTGCCTAAAATATCTTTAATTTGGTTAACGGCAATACGCTGACTTTCCTCATCGGCATTGTTGGCCTGCGCTCTGATGAGCAGCTGGTCACCTTCTTTGCCGACGGATTGAATGTTCAATTCATCAAGGTTCAGCGTCGAAAGCTGAGAACGTACCTTTTCCACATCGGCCGTACCGTCTTTGGCCCGCACATCCATCGCCACACCGCCGGAGAAGTCAATACCGTAGTTAAAACCTCTCAGGGCAATGCTGGCAATCGACGCGGCAATCAACAGCAACGAAATTGCATAACCGACTTTGCGCCATTTCAAAAAGTCGATGGTTGTATCTTTCATAATCCAACTGAATATTTTCATTTTCTTATTCCTTTTTTATTATAACGGTAACTTTGTCGGTTTATATTTGGCAAGCCATGCTTCCACCATCAAACGGCTGACCGTAACCGAGGTAAACATCGAAACGATGATACCGATGGTAAGCGTTACGGCAAAACCGCGTACCGGACCGCTGCCGAAGTAGAACAATACCGCTGCCGCCGCCAAGGTTGTCAGGTTAGAGTCGACAATGGTGCGATATGCTTCGGTAAAGCCGACGGTAATGGCATCACGAATCGAACGACCGTGATTAACTTCTTCTCTGATGCGTTCAAAAATCAAAATGTTCGCATCAACCGCCATACCGATGGTCAGGATAATACCGGCAATACCAGGCAAAGTCAGGGTCGTACCCATAAAGCTCATAATGCCGAGCATAATTGCCACGTTCAAGAATAAGGTAACATCAACCATCAAACCGAACAGGCTGTAAGCCAAAATCATAAAGATGATAACTGCGGCAAATCCGACTATGGAAGCGGTAACACCGGCCTTAATCGAATCCGCACCCAAGCCGGCGCCCACCGTTCTTTCTTCCATCACCTCAAGCGGAGCCGGCAAAGCACCGGAACGCAACAGCAAAGCCAAATCATTGGCGCTCTTGGTGGTAAAGTTACCGGTAATGATACCGCTGCCGCCGGTAATGGCTGTCTGAATGTTCGGAGCGGAAATCACTTCGTTATCCAAAACAATTGCCAATCTTTCGCCGACATGCGCGCTGGTAACTTCGGCAAACTGCCGACCGCCGAACGTATCGAAACGGAAGCTTACCACCGGATTCGGACCGTCAAACGTAACTTTGGCATCGGTCAAATGTTCGCCGCCGACAACCGGTTTACGGAACACCACGTATTGCTCACCTTCCGAACCGCTCATAATCTTAGAAGCTTTGCTGATTTTGCCGCGTTTGGCCTGGGCCAATGTGGTAGATTCATCAACCAGATGGAAATCCATTTTGGCGGTTTTACCGAGCAAAATCTTCACGCTTTCCGGATTCTGCACACCCGGCAACTGTACCAAAATACGGTCGGAGCCCTGTCCCTGAATAATCGGCTCTTTGGTGCCGAGTTCATCAATACGGCGACGTACGATGCTGATGGATTGGTCAATTACGCGATTCTTCAACGCGGCCATCGCCTGCTCGTTGTAGGTAACGGTCAAAACGCCCTCGCCGTTTTCGTCTTCGGTTACAACCAAACCCTCATCCAACTTGCGGAAGGCTTCTTTAGCCTTATCGCGTGCGCTGTAATCGGCAATTTTAACGGTTACGCCGTTCTTATCCGATTTCAGATCCTGATAGCGGGTTCTGCGGTCGCGCAACGATTTACGGACCAACTCCTCAACCGTCGACATTTTATCACGCAAAACATCATCCATCTTAACCTGCAACAACAGGCTGGAACCGCCTTGCAAGTCCAAGCCCAAATTAACCGGCTGCCACCACTTCGGCAACTTTGTCTTATCCGGAGCAAAGTTCGGTATCGCAAAAAAGATACCTACCAAGCAAATGGCAATAATTATCAAAATTCGATTAAGTGATAATTTATACATTTTATTTTCCTTTTTTTACTTTTTTATTTGCTTTTTCAGCTTTTGAACCGTCAACAACCGCTTTAGGTGCGTCATTAATAACCGCACCCACGGTCATTCTGTCGATTAAAATTTCAACATTCGGAGCAATTTCCGCATATACTTTATCTTCTTTTATTTTGGAAATCTTACCGTAAATACCGCTGGTCAACAGAACTTTATCTCCTACCTTCAACGCCTCCACCAACGCGGCATGCTCGCGCATTTTCTTATATTGCGGGCGAATAAGGACGAAATAAAAAATCAAAAAAATCAGAGCCAACTGTATCAACGTGCCGGCAAGGGGACTTCCCTGAACCGCAGCCGCCGCTTCCGCAGCATAGGCATCATTTATAAACATTTTTTTCTCCTGACATATTATAACAACATTTATTTAGGTATTACTATACCCTTTTTGCAATAGAAAAAACTAAAAATTCAAGTTATTAACGGATTTTTATCGGAATTTACTCCGTAACGGCATTTTCGTTTTCCGCCGTTTCACCTTCTGCCGCGCCTTCACTCTCGCCTTCTTCCGTACCTTCTTCCGCGCCTTCTTCCTCTATGTCGGCTTCATCATACGAGAACTCCATTCCCGTTTCAACGTTTTCCTGTCGACGCGATGTATCTTCCTGCATCTCGGAAATCGGCTCGCCGTTTTCCGCAGCTTCAGACAGGGTTTCTTTATGTACCGATTCCGGCATTACCAGCGACGGAATACTCTCATGCGCCGCCAACTGCTCGGCGGAAAGCAACAATTTTTTATCCACTTTTCTGTCTTCGCAACTCAGCAACCACACGTCATAAATCGGGTGTTCCACCGCATGCGTGGCCGGAGACGACGATATCATCCACCCGCGGAAAATGTTGACATCTTCGCCTTTCAGGGTTTTATCCGCAATATCGGCAAACACAAAATTATCCGGTGTTTCTTCCATCGGTCGGGTTTTGCAAGCACGCACCACAATCGAAAGCGAACCGAACTCAACCATGCCGCCGACCGGCACGTATATCACGCTGACCCGTCCGGTAATTTTATCCATCGCCTGCATTTTGGCCGTATTTTTATCGATTCCCGAAGCCTCGGCCGTAAACACGACGCAACAGACCAAAGCGCAACATATTTTAAGTATCTTAATCATCTTTGTTACCGCTGTCAGTTACCATAAAAATCACTTCGCCGACCATATCTTCCAGCGTTTTGAAATCTTTGGTCTTGGCAAAAACATCGCCGTCGGCCAGATATTCTTTGGATAAACCCGGATTGATTTTAACGAATTTATCCCCCATCAAACCGTCGCCGACAATCTCCGCCGAGCTGTCTTTCGGCAGTTTCACGTTTGAGGCGATATTGAAAGTAACCTTTACCGTATAATCTTCGTTGTTTAAATCCTGCGCCGTAACCGTACCGACCTTAATGCCGTTAATCCGCACATCGGAGCCGACGCTGAGACCGCCCACCTTCAAAAATTCGGCGCTCACGGAATATCCCTGCACCACCTGCAGGTCCGACACCCTATAGGCAAACCCCAAAAACAATAATGCAATAATCAGAACAACAAGTCCCATAATGGTTTCAACCGGTTTTTTACGCATCTTAATTCTCCTCCTGCGGTGTTGTTGACGATTCGGATTTGGCGCCGAGCTTAGCCTTGCCCATTGATATAATCCGGTCAATCAATTCTTCCAAAATAATCGCGTCCTGCGTATACGAAAATTCGCCTTCGTCGGCAATAAAATCCTCCGAACCGCCCGGCTCGACCTCAATATATTTATTTCCCATAATCCCAGAGCTGACAATCGCCGCGCTGCTGTCATCCGGAATTTGTATTTCTTTGCGAATCTTAAGTGTCAGAGTGGCTCTGAAATCGTCGTCAAGTTCGTTATCGGCCACATATCCCACATCAATGCCGGCCATACGCACTTTATCGCCGATTTCCAGACCGTCGGTGCGATTATAGGTCGCATACACGGTATAATCGGAATTTTCGGCGTTTTCCCAATCGTTTTGATTCAACTTAAATATCAAGAAGGCCGCCAGGCAAAAAAACAATACCCCCAGACCGATGATGAAGTTTCGTAATTCTTCTTTTGTAAACTCGTTCAATTTTATTTGCTCCGTTTAAGCGTTTTGTTAATTATTACTCTATTAAAATCAATTTGTCATCAATGTTTTTTCATTATGGTTGAAAAAAATGATGAAATAGTGTTATATGGGGGTATAATTTACCGAAATTGAGGGCACGATATGCTGAAAATCGACAATATTTCAAAATCTTTTGATGATAAACGCGTTTTATCCGATATTTCTTTGCGGCTTGAAAAAGGACATATTACGGCTTTGCTCGGCGAAAACGGCGCCGGAAAGTCTACGCTTATGCGTATTTTGAGCGGATATTTTGAGGCGGATACCGGCTCGGTTGTGCTGGATGACATTGACCTTAAAACCGACCGCATCGCTTATTTGCGCCGCATCGGTTACGTTCAGGAAATTTCCGCCTTATACGGCGACATGAGCGTTTATGACTTTTTGCACTTTGTGGCGGCGATTCGCCAAATTCCGCACGAAACGGCGGCGGCGCGTATAAACGAAGTCGTGACCCAACTGCAACTCAAAGAAGTTTTGCCGCAAAAGTGCGAAACCTTATCCAAAGGCTTCAAAAAACGCACGGAACTGGCCGCCGTTTTGCTGGCCGAGCCGGAAGTGCTGTTTTTGGATGAGCCGACGGAAGGCCTTGACCCCAACCAAAAAGATGCCATTCGCAAAATCATCAAAAAATATGCCCGCAACCATCTTATCGTAATTTCTACCCATACTCTGGAAGATGTGGAAGCTCTGGCCGATAAAATTCTGCTTCTGCATCAGGGAAGTTTATTGTTTGACGGGACGCTGACCGATTTTAAGAAAAAATCCCGCAACGATTTATCGGCGTCTTTCCGTAAAGCAACACAGAAATGAGGTATATCATGCAACAATTTTATGCTTTATTCAAAAAAGAATTTCACGGCTATTTTCAAAGCTATTTTGCTTTGGCCGTAGTTTTCATCTATTTGCTCATTTCTTCCGGTATTGCCTTTTATACCTCTTATTTGGATATGCACGATACCGGACTCTACGCACTTTTCAATATGCAGATTTACATTCAGGCAGCGTTGATTCCGGCGCTGACCATGAAACTGTGGGCGGAAGAATATAAGAGCGGCACGGCGGAATTTTTGTTGACGCAGCCGCTGGAATATTGCAAACCGGTAATCGCCAAGATATGCGCCGCCATGATGTTTGCCGTTTTCATGAGCCTGTTGTTGTTGCCGTTCATCCACGATTCGGCCGAGCTGATAACCCTTGATTGGGGCAATATCGTGTGCGACTATATCGGATTATGGCTGATTATTTTTGTATTTTGCGCCGTCGGCTCGCTGATTTCGGCCTTAAACAAAAATATGATATCGGTATATCTGCTCAGCTTATTTTCCACCGCCTTTCTGGCCTTTATTCCGGCCACTCATTTTCGCGCCGCATACACCGACTTTTTGCTGGCCGAAATTGCCGTCGGCGATTGGTTATACTTCCTTGCCGTCGGCGGAGTTCTGGTCTTTTTGAACATATTGGTATTGCAACTGCGGGCTTCGGCGCAAAAATATAAAATGCCGCGTTTTATCGCTTTCGGCACCATGTTGCTCGGCGGAGTTGCCGCTTTAAGCTTTGTCTTTTATACGCTGTTTGAGCAAAAATACGACGCTACCGCGCAAAAAATCTATACCCCGCAGCAGATCAGCCGCGATATTGCCAAAGAGCTCGATAAACCGTTGCGTATTGATGTTTACATTTCCAAAGATTACGCAACCCGCAATATTGAATATTCCCGCTATTATCAGCAGGTTATGCGCTTTTTGAAAAAGTACGAAAAGCTCTCGAACAAAAAAATAAAAGTCAGCGCCGTAACCGTGGAGCCGTTCAGCCAGCTCGAAACCGTTGTTTTGAAATCCGGTCTGTATTTTGAAGAAAATATCTACGGCAACAAAGATTATTTCGGCGCCATCATCCGCAACGAAGACGGCGAAGGCGTGGCTATCAGACACTTTTTGGCCGCCCGCAGCCCTTATTTGGAAAAGGATATCGATACCGCCATCCTAAAACTCAGCCGTGCCGACGTGATGAAAAACATCGGTGTTTATATGGACCCTTTCCAATATCTTGCCGATTTCCAGGGACTTATGCTTAATCTGGAAAACGACTACAACCTTATCAACTTTACGGACGAAATTTATGCCATTTCCCCTAAGTTGGATTTATTGCTGTTGATTAATCCCAAAGAATTGTCATCCGAGTTCAGAGCGGCCATTGATAAATATATCGTGGACGGCGGCAAAGTCATCATTTTATTTGACTTTTTGACCGACAATCAATCGAGCAACATCAACATCGAGCGTTTCTCTCTGCTTAATCTTATCAGCTCGTGGGGTATTAACTTCAGCGGCAAAATGGTAGATGCGGCCGAACCGGCTGCCGAATATGCTCCGTCGGGCCTTCCGCTCGTTATTTATAAAGCGGTTGACTTCAGCGTTAAAGACAGCGCAAGAAGCGTTACTCCGCTCATAACCGCCGACGAGCAGATGGTCGGTGCCTTAATTCAGGGCAAATTTGCGCCGCTGAATTCGGTGGACGGGACGGCAAAAAACAGCGCTGATGCCAAAGTTGCCGTCTTCGGCGATGTTGATTTGATAGCCGATGACAACTGGATTGCCGAACAATCGCCGGATAAAAATCCTTATGACGTTGTTTTCAAGTCCTCAAACATTGAAGTTTTGCGCAACCTGATCGACCGCATGGTCGGCAACGAAATTTATTTTACGTTGCCGGTACGCCACGCTCAGCATAACACTTTCAGCATCAGCGAAAAAATATTCAGCCGGATATATAATCAAAACGCCCCGACTTACTTCAATCTCAGCGCCGAGCTGATTGACGCCCGCTCCGATATTGAAGCCGGTCTTCCGCAAAATCCGGACAGAATCGAGCAGATGTTGCAATCGGGAGCGGCCGGACAAAGAATTTCCGAGCTGGAGATTCAGGCCGAAAATATTTTGCAAAAAATGAGCCGACAATATAAGGCCGACATACAACTGCTGTTTATTTCGCAAGTTTTGGTGGTGCCGTCGCTCGTTACGTTTGTGCTGTTTATTGTTATGTTTATCATCCGGCGCAAACACAAAAAAAACATACGGGAGTTTATGAATGAATAAAAAATATTTTATATACGCTTTCATTTTTGTTATCATATCGGCCTTTTGCGGCGTCGGAGCTTGGTTATATACATCATGGCGCAACAGCCTGTCGGTAGGCGGCACCCCGACTTTTGCCGCCACCAAAGCCAAAATGTCGCACCTGGGTAAAATCAAAATAACCGATCCCGACGGCAACGAAATTACCCTGTCGCGGCAAAACGGAATTTGGCACTTTGAAGAGGCCAAAAACTATTTTGCCAATCTCAACCAAATGAACGATATGTTGCGAATGCTCAATGATTCTTCCGTTATCTCAACCGAAGAAATCGGCAGAAACCGGCTCGAGCGCCGCGGTTTGGATGACAAGTCCGGAATTTTATTACAAACATATACTCTTGATGATAAGCTCCTCGACCGCTTGATTATCGGTAAAAAAGACGGCAAAAAAATCTGCTATGCCCGTCAGCCGCAATCCGAAACTCATGTTCTGCGCATCAGCTCTTGCGGCAGTTTTTCCGGCCAGCCGAGCGATTGGATTCCTTATCCGTTGCTCTCGCTTCCGTTTGAAGAAATTGCGCGTATCAAAACGCCTGAAAACGAATTGTTTGACGACGAAATTCATAAGCAGATTATGCAATCGAGTGATATGCGCCGCTTTATTCTGGCGCTCGGTGCCGTTGACTATCAGGGTATTGCGCTCCGTGAAGAATTGCTGAACAATCCGGATTTGCAAATCACCGCCCGCACTTTTGAGGTCGAGATGAAAAGCGGTCTGGTTTATATTTTTAACATCCATTTGATTAACGGCACTTATTGGCTTGAACCGGATATGAAAGTCGGCAAAATCGCCCGCAAGGCGGTACCGGCATTTATTGAAAAAAATCGCAGCTATTTCGGAAACTGGCTGTTTCAGCTCGGCAACGCTCAAGCCAAAACCCTCTATAATTTTAAGGGCTAGTCCGCGTTTTTAATCTTCGGTACGCGCCAAAGTCAGCGAATAAATCGCTGCCGCTCCGGCTTTATGCAAAACCTTGGCACATTCGTTTAAGGTTGAGCCGGTGGTAGAAACATCGTCTATCAGCACAATTTTTCTGCCTTTAATATTTTGCGGATATACCACCGCAAACGCCTGTTTCAGATTATTCCGCCGTGCCGTACCCGATAACTGCACTTGCGGCACGGTATTGCGCTGACGCACCAACGCTGCGTAATCCGCGGCAATTCCCGTTTTTTGCGCCAGATATTTACAGAGCAGCGCCGATTGATTATAGCGGCGTTGCAATAAGCGCAAACGATGTATCGGAACCGGTATGATTAAATCCGGTTTTTCTTTCCAAATATCGTTTCCGGCCGCATACAGCAAACCTGCCAAAGTCTCAGCCGTACCGGTGCGGTCGCGAAATTTCAGATTAAGAATCAGGTCTTTGGATTCGTCGTTATAAATAAAGGCCGAGCGTTGCATCATAAACAAACGCTTTTTTCGGCGCAGACACTCGCCGCAATATTGCACCGCCCCGAATTTAACATCAGCACCGCCGGCAAACGGCCGTCCGCAACAATGGCACAACGGCGCACTGATAAAAGTTATCTTGGCAAAACAATCGGCGCAAATACCGTTGCGCTCACTCAACACCTGACCGCACTTAATACACCGCGGCGGCAAAATCATATTCAGAAAATGTTGCCATATTCTCATATTTTAAGTTCTTGCAGCGTGTTATGAATCTGATTCATCTGGTCAACCACGATAATCCCGGCCTCGCGCATAATGCGCTTTTTATCGGCAACGGTAACCCGGCCGTGCGTAATAATGTCGGCGGCATATCCCATCGTATGCCCGAACGGTAGCGCCTCTCCGGCCACAAATGCCACCACCGGTTTTTTGACCGCCAACCCGTCATAATATTCGGAAATCAGCTGCTCGTAGGCATTGTCAGCCTTACCGACCAACACCACCGCCTTGGTGGCATCATCTTCCATAAACCGCCGCAACGGCTCCCTGAAATCGGTACCGATTATCATATCATCGCCCAAACCGACCACGGTCGATTGTCCCAGTTTAGCTTCGTTGGTCTGCAAAACCGCCTCATAAGTCAGAGTGGACGAGCGCGAGATAACCCCGATACAACCCTTTTGATGAATATTATCCGGAAAAATCCCCAAACGTGCTTCCTGCGGCGTAATCAACCCCGGAGTATTCGGCCCTATCATCAACGTTTTGGAGCCCTTCAACATGGCACGGATTTCCAACATATCGTGCACCGGCACCCCGCTGGCAATCGAAACTATCAGCCCGATTTCCGCCTCAACCGCTTCTTGCACCGCCCGCTTAACCGCCATTGCCGGCACAAACAAAACGCTGGCATCAAAATTAAACTGCCGCTGGGCATTATGCACATTGTCAAACACCGGCACTCCGAGGTGTTTTTCGCCCTCGTGCCCCGGCGAAGTTCCGGCCACGACGTTAGTGCCGTTTTCTATCGAGCGCTTCACATGGAAGGAAGCCTGCGTACCGGTAATTCCCTGAATCAGCACCCGCGTATTTTTATCGGCCAAAATAGACATCAGTCGTTAACCTCCATTTTTGCCAACAGTTTTTCTACTGCGTCGTTAATATCGTCCGCAAACACCACCGCAAGGTTGGATTGCTGCAAAATCGCCTTGGCTTCTTCTTTGTTGGTACCCTCAAAACGTACAATCAACGGCACGGTCAGCCCCACATCCTGCGATGCTTCCAAAATTCCGTCGGCAATCAGATTACAGCGCAGAAAACCGCCGATAATGTTAATCAACATTCCCTCAACCCGCGGGTTGGTCATAATGATTTTGATACCGGCGGCAATTTTATCTTTATCCACGCCGCCCTTAACATTGAGCGAGCAAGCGGTGCCGTATCCTTTGGATTGAATAATATCCATTGCCTCCAACGCCAAACCTTCGCCGTTGACGATACAGCCTATATTCCCGTCAAACTCATGATATTGAAAGCCGCATAATCTGGCGCGACGGTGACGTTTTTCTTCTTCAAAATCTTCATGAATCCGCACAATATCCGGGTGCCGAAACATGGCATTATTGTCAAACTTAATCTTAGCATCAAGCGCAATCAGTTTTTTATCGGGCAAAACCCCTACCGGATTGATTTCGATCATCTGCGCATCCAAATTAACAAACGTGAACAGCAACTTGCCGAAAAAGTCGTGAAAACTCTGCAAATATATTTTATCCAACGACAGAAAATCCAAAATCTGGAAAATCTGTTCATCGCTGATACCGGAATCCTGTTGCAGATTGAGCCGCAGAATTTTCTCCCGCCGCTGTGCCAACGTAACAATATTCTCGTCGGCCACTTCCGAAATCAGCAGAGTAATGCACGGCACCGAGCTGTCGATAATCATACCCGCATAAAACGGATGTTTGACTTCCTCAAATTTTTCCACATAAACCTTGGTAACCAGACGTCCCTTATCGCCGGTTTGTTCCGTGACTAAAGTGTTGTTGAGCATTTGCGCCGCCTCATACAAAACATTGCTGATCTGCGTTACCTGCCGGATTCCGCCCTTACCGCCGGCGTCGTGATCAATAAAATGTCCGGTGGCTCTGGCTCCCGATTGAATTTGCGCTTTAAGCATCCACGGCCCGCGCGACGACAGCTTTTGCGCCACTCTTTTGGCCTCACTCGGCGTATATGCAATACCTCCCGGCGGAACGAGAATACCGTATTGCGCTAAAATTTTCTTCGCCTGATATTCGTGGATGTTCATACAAGTTCCTTACTTAATGTCCGCATATTCTTTAATTTTAGCCACCATCGACAACATACCGTTGCGGCGGCTCGGCGTTAAATTCTCCTCTAAACCGAGTTTAGCAAAAATTTTCATAACATCAATACTTTTTATTTCTTCAGGTGTTTTATCGTTATAAATCAGCAAAATAATCGCAATGATTCCCTTTACCAAAATCGCGTCGCTGTCGCCGGCAAAATGGATGCGACCGCCGGCAAAATGCGGCACCAGCCACACTTGCGATTGACAGCCTTTTACCTTCCATTCCTCGGTTTTATAAGCCTCGTCCAAAGGCTCGAGTTTGTTACCCAAATCTATGACATATTGGTATTTTTCTTCCCAATTTTCAAAAAAAGAAAAATTTTCGATAAGCTCCTCGATATCCATCACAACAACTCCAAAATTTCTTTGGCCTCATCGGTCAGTTTTTCCGGAGTCCAGGCCGGCTCCCACACCAATTTTACCTCAATTTTGCCGACTCCGGCCAGCAAAGCAATCGCATCGGCAACCTGTTGCGGCAAAACTCCGGCAATCGGACACGTCGGCGCCGTCAGCGTCATTTCGATATATAAATCGCCGTTATCTTTCTGGTCTATCTTATAAATAAGCCCCATATCATAAACATTTATCGGTATTTCCGGGTCGGAAACGGTGCGAATTTGCTCAACGATATCAATCATTTTGGCCTTTTGCACACCCTCTGCCAACGCTTCTCCGGCATAGGCCACAAAATCCGGCAGCGGTTCCGCCGGAGTTTCCGTCGCACTGTCGTCAACACTCATTGCCTGCAACAGCCGACTTTCGGTTGCGCCTATAATTTTTTCTTCCGTTTCTTTAATTTCTTCGTTCATTATTCTTCTCTGAAAAACTTTTCGGCCTTTAACAACGCCGCCGTCAAAGCATCGATATCTTCTTTGGTCGTATATAAACCGAGCGATGCCCGCGCCAGCGAATTATATCCCATCCGGTTGACAATCGGTTGCGCACAATGGTGCCCTATTCTGATGGCGACATTTTCCTTATTCAGCACAAAAGCCAGGTCTTGCGGATGTATTTTACCGACGGCAAAACTAAACACTCCGCCCTTCTTTTCGGCCGTACCGATAATTTTGAGCTTCGGCACTTCGGCCAAACGCTCGTTGGTATATCTGATAAGTTCCTCTTCGTGCCGAACAATATCCGCAAAACCGATTCGCTCTATATATTTTATACCTTCCGCCATACCGACGGCCTGTACCGATGCCGGCGTTCCCGCCTCAAACCGGGCCGGAATATCGGCATACGTCGTCTTGGCAAACGTAACGTTGTCAATCATGTCTCCGCCAAACTGATACGGCGGCATTTTCTCCAAAACTTCCGCCTTGCCGTATAACACGCCGATACCGGTCGGGCCGTATATTTTATGGCCGGAAAACGCCGCAAAATCACAATCAATATCTTGCACATCCAGCGGATAATGTACCGCAAACTGACAGGCGTCCACCAACACTTTGGCCCCGACACCGTGCGCAGCTGCGGTAATTTTTTTAATCGGAAACATGGTACCTAAAACATTGGACATGGCACTTACGGCCACCAGTTTGGTCTTTTCGTTCAAACGCGCGAGGAATTCTTCTTCAATATAGTCGCCGTTATCCGCCACCGGAAACACCGCCAACTTGGCCCCGCTGATTTCGCACAAATGCTGCCACGGCACCAAATTGGCATGATGTTCGGCCTCCGAAATCAAAATCTCGTCGCCGGCACGAACATTCTGCAACCCCCAGGTCGAGGCTACCAGATTAATCGATTCGGTAGCGTTGCGCGTAAAAACTATTTCTCTTACCTCACGGGCATTGATAAACTGCCGCACCGTTTCGCGCGCCTGTTCATAAGCCGTGGTGATGGCATCGGCAAAATAATAAGTACCGCGATGCGGATTAGCATAAAACTCATAATAAACGCGACGCATAGCATCAAACACCGCCTGCGGCTTTTGTGCCGAAGCGGTAGTATCGAGATACGCCACCGGCTTGCCGTTGATACGTACATCGAAAATCGGAAAATCTTTCCTTATTTTATAAACATCATACATCGCATATTCCTCTAAAGCTTTTTACATATTTAGCCCGTAAAAAAATATTTTTCAAGATTTATATTGCACCGAATAAAAAATCTCCGGCAACAACCGCCGCCGGAGATTATGAAAACGCTTCTGTAGCTTATTCGACAATCAAAATCAAACTGTCTTTAACCGCCGTAACTTTAGCCTTATCGCCTTTTTTCAGCGGCTTTTCGGTATATGCCAGCCAATAAGTGTCGCCAACCTTAACCTTGGTTTGGCTGTCGACCACATCTTCGGCAATCGTAACCGTGCGACCGACAAACTGTTGCGCCGAATCATTTAAGTTCTGATATTCTTTCGGTGCCTGCATTTTTTTGAAAATAAAGCGATAAGAATACCAGCCGATAACCGCAAAAACCGCCGAAAATACGGCAAACCAGATAATTTGCGTGGAGAGCGCCATCGGTATAAAATACGTCAAAACGCTCATGCAAAGCCCGGCCAAACCGAACCAAATCAAATAGGTTCCCGGCACTATCAATTCCAAAATCGACAAGGCCAGACCGATAATCAGCCAGTTTGTCGCCGCCGTTTCAAATAACATCGTCGTTCTCCTTATTTTTTAGGTTTTGCCGCAACGTTTTTCGCAACCTCGGCAATACCGGCAATAGTCCCCATAACCTGCGTGGCATCAACCGGCAACATCAGCAACTTCTCGTTCGGCGAAGTAACAATGCCCTGCAAAGCATCGATATATTTCTGCCCCAAGAAGTACGACAAAGCGTTTTGATTACCTTTTTCAATGGCATCGGAAACGAGTTTGGTAGCCGTTGCTTCTGCCTGAGCCGAACGCTCGCGAGCTTCAGCCTCACGGAAAGCGGCTTCTCTGTTACCCTCGGCCTCCAAGATCACCGCCTGTTTTTCACCCTCGGCCTTCAAAATTTCTGCCTGACGCAAACCTTCGGCTTCCAAAATGTTGGCACGTTTATCACGCTCGGCCATCATTTGGCGCGCCATGGAATCAATCAAATTTGCCGGCGGAGTAATATCTTTAATTTCCACGCGGGTAACTTTTACGCCCCACGGAATTGTGGCCACGTCGACCACATCCAACAGCCGTTGGTTGATGATATTGCGTTGCGACAACAGCTCATCGATTTCCATGCTGCCGATAACCGTACGAATATTGGTCATCACCAGATTCATAATCGCAAAGTCGAGATTCTCAACCTGATAAGCGGCCTTTACCGCATCCTGAATCTGATAGAACAGCACGCCGTTCACCGTAACCATGGCATTATCTTTGGTAATAACTTCCTGCGATGCCACATCCAAAACCTGTTCCTTGCGGTTGATTTTGGCGCCGATATTCTCAAAAATCGGAATCAAAATATGAAAACCCGGCTTCAGCGAGCGGGTATATTTACCGAAGTTTTCCACGGTATATTCATAACCCTGCTGCACGATAACCACATATTTCAGCAAAATCAGAAATACCAAAATAACCAGAACTATTGCAACTTCCATTGTTTATTCCTTTCACATAATAACCGTTAAACCGTATCTGAACATAAAATATACTCTGTTTTATATTTTCGCAAGCAAAAAAACACCCCGCCGCAAAGCAGGGTGTTAAATATGTCTTTTATAACCGTTATTTCGGTTTCAACATTACATTTCGTTACCATGTTTACCGAAATTCTTCAAAATCGACTTAACTCTGCTTGTCGACAATTTTGAAGCTCTTACTTCGGTAACATTTCCTTTGGCATCAATATCGCGCTCATACACGTCTTTGCTGTCACCGTCACGAATGTACTCTCTCATTTCGCCGTCCTGATTGCGGACTCTGCCGAGTAATTGGTCTTCTTTGCCGCCGTCACCGCCCACGGTATTCGACGCCATATTCATACCTTTATAGCTGGCAACATCCACACCGTTATGGTGTTCAAGTCTCATTCTCACGCCGTCAACGGTACGAGTTTCGGTATTACCGTCGTTACTGACCCTAACGTGAATCTTATGGCCGTTAACCGTACCCTTCACGTTGTAGCCGTGTTTCTTCATTTCTTCCGCCGACGTAATCGGGTTATCCGGATGCTTGGCATTATATTCTTCCATTGCCACTCTGCCCGCATATTCTTCGGCCGTGGCATTAGCATCGGCAGTCACCGGCATATAAACCGTATGATCGTGCTTTTTGGTGAAAATACGCTTGAACCAACTGCCGGATTCGCTCTTACCGGTAACATTACCCATTTTCTTCTGTTCGTCGATGGCTCTCTGCGCATCTTCGGTAAAGCCGCTCGGCTTGGTCGGATCCGGAACAATTCGCGGCTGTCCTTCCGGTGTATCCACGCCTCTTATCGGTGCGGAGCCGCCATTGCCGCCGGCCTCGTTGCCGTCTGCGGAACCGTGACCGCCGTTACCGCCGGAAGAGCGGGTCCAACCGTGGTCGCGTTCCACCACTTCGCCGCCCGGACGAATAATCATGTGGCCGGAGTTAAGCTTATCGGCTATCCGGTCAAACTCTCCGCTGTCGAGCTTAGCCTGAAATTCCGCTTGCTGAGCGTCGGTCAGCTGCAACTTGCCCAAATAAGCCGTCATGCCGGATTTAACGATATGCGTGTTACTGCCGCGCAAATCATCAAAATCTTTGCCTTCCATCAAACCCATCTCTTTCAAGATAACATAGGTAGCATTCGGCATATCCGTAACTTTTTCGTCGGTAATGGTAAATTCGTGCGTCGCCGGAGTTTCGGTAATCACATCGCTGCCGCCGTTATCCGGTTCTGCAATTCCTTGTCCGACGGCGGCCCCGGTTTGTGCACCTTCCGCCAAACCGTTGTTTTCCGGCTCGCCGAAGAAATAGTTTTTAAGTCCCGCCGCCTTTTCGCTGACATAATCCTGCGCCGAATCATCCATCAGGAAACCGCCTGCAGCCACACCGAGAGCAGCGGCTAAACCTTTGCCTTTGCTACCCTTAATCCGGCCGACCAGTTCCAAAGCCTGTTCTTTGTCTTCTGCCGACATATTCGGAGCATAGTGGGCAAGCTTCGCCAAAACTTTATCATCGCCGTTGCGTATCAGTTTGGAAATATCTTTGGCAATTTTTTGCGCCGGAGTAGCCTTTTTAATACCGAACCAGCCTTTGCCCTGTTCTTCCGGCTGCGGCAGATATTTCTGCAACAAAGCCGCCAAATCTTTTTGCGCTTTGGCTTCCTCATGACGAACATTAAGATATTGTCCTAAACCGGCCGCTGCCGTAATTGCGCCGGAAACCTTGGCCTTACCCACACCCATAATGGTCGTTTGTGCCGCAGTTTGCGCCGCCTGAGCGCCCAATCCGGTCAAACCGCCCAACGCACCGAAAGCTAAAGTTCCGGAGGCGGCCATCACCGTGGTAAACGCGGCCGAAGTCAGGAACAAACCGGCCTGACGCGCCAAATTGATGGTTTCTTCGCGGTTATTTTTCAGATATCCGAAAAAGCCTTTGATTGAGGTTTTGCCGTCATTCTGTTCTTTATAATTTCTCCACGATTTTTTAACGGCGCCGAACAACTTGCATCCCTGACGTGCCGTTATGCCGATAGGGCCGAACGCTGCCGCCAAACCGGCAGTCCAGGCCACATTTTTGATACCTTCTTTAACCGCGCCCATAACCGTCGGATGTTTGGCCGTCATATCCTTTTTGGCCTCGGCGGCTCTTTCCGGCGTCTGTTTCATACCGGCTTTTCTGCCCAAACGGGAAGCATAAATCGCATTTTTATCGGTGTAAATACCGTTGGCAACCGTATAGGTATTGGCCGCCACATACTTGGCAAATTTGGCCATATATTCCTTTTTCTTTTCCGGATCTTTCTGCGCATCATTCCATTCGTCGGCAGAAATTTTGTTTTCTTTCAAATATTTATCCAGCCATTTATTTCTGTCTTCCGGCGAGCTCATAATGTTGTTGAAGGTCAAAGTAACGGTCGCCAGATATTGGGCACTGATTTCCTCAACCTTTTGATGATAACGCTCAATATTCTTTTGCTTGTCGCTGTCCGGTGTTTCCAAAGAAAGCTGGGTCAAAGCCGTTGTGCGAATAACATCCAAAGTTTCTTTGAAAATTTCCGGATTTTCTTTTGCAAACACCACCGTCGCCGGGTCTTTTTTCAATTCTTCCGGCATTGAATCCGTATACGGCGTTTTTTCGGTCAATGCCGCCCATTTATCTTCGTTTTCTTTGATTTTTTCAGGGCTCGGCAGTTTACCGTCCAAACCGTTATTCTTGTCATAATCCGCCAGTTTTTGCTCCAATTCGGCGGCTTTTTCGTATTTATAATCCGGATTTGCTCCCAGCAATATATCGGCATAGTCCTTAACCAGCGGGGCATTGTTTTCATCCAGATTGATTTCTTTGATTTCTTTGGCGGCATATTCCTCAACTGCCTTCAATTCGCCGTCAATCTTAGCCATTCTTTCGGCAAATTCCTTAGCTTCCGGAGTATCCGCAAAAGCAAATCCGGCGCCGAATTGCGACGAACCCAAACTGGCCAGTTTATTATAATCTTCCGCTAATTTTTTGTGATATTGCAACAAATCATACGAGGTCATGCCTTCCAATTTATCGGCTATTTTTTCTTCCGGCTGCGGAGTCGTGTTTTCGCCGACCGGCTGTTCCGGCTTCGGAGTCGTATTTTCGCCCACCGGTTGCTCGGTTTCAGGCTGTGTTTTTTCTTCCGTCGGCATTTCGGCTTGCTGTTCTTCCTCAACCGATTCGGTTGTTTGCGCACTCTCGGCAATACGTTTGGAAATTTCCTGCTTTAAGTTCTCCAACGCTTCGGAATAGTCTTTCGGGTCGGCGTTACGCGTATAGAGTTCTGCTTTCAAGGTCATCAAATAGGCCTGAACATAAGGGTCCGGCATCCGCATATCGTCCGTTTCTTTGCCCAAAAAAGCTTTTGCATCCTGTCTGGCACTTTCGCCCGCATCTTTAATGGAAGCGTAGTTAAAGAGGGTCGCGGCTTCCTTGTTGATTCCGGCCAATTCTTTGGCGAAATCTTCCGGTGAAAGGTCACCCTTATAGACTCTGAAACTGTTGAATAAAGCCGATTGTTCGATATCCGACACCTTAGAAACATCGGATACCCCGAATTCCTTAAGAATAAACTCCAAAAAATCCTTATTATCGGCAACTTCTCCGAAACTGTTGTACATAGCCATATTTGTTCTCCTAAACAGCCTATTTTTTCTATACTGTAACGCAAATTTCCCTAAATTGCAAGTAAAAAATGACAAAATTTACAAAATTTTTGTTAATATTGTCAAATACCGGCGATTCCGGTCAATAACCCGTTTTTTTAGTATACTTTTCTATTCTGTATGCTATAACAGTTTTAGTTTAAGAGTGGTTAACGGAGAATAAATGCCTCAAATTACGAAAAAATTTATCTGTTTGTTGCTTTTCGGCTTTATTTTGTGGAGCGTGGTGCCGATGTTGCGCCTTTCGCTCTCAATGGATACACAGGAAGCGATTGTCTGGGGCAAGTATTGTTTGTGGGGAACCACCAAGCATCCGCCGTTTTCGGGGTGGGTTGCTTACTATTGGTATGCGTTGTTCGGGCACGGCGATAAAGCGATGTATGCCTTAAGCCAGCTTTTTGTTGTGCTCGGTCTGGTATATATTTATAAACTTGCCCGTTGTTTTTTGAGCGAAACCGCGGCAATTGCGGCAACCGCATTGCAACTGGGCATAATTTATTACGGTTTTTCCACTCCGGAATTTAACGTCAATGTCATCTCGGTCGGGTTATGGCCGATGTGCGCCTTTTATTTTTGGCGCGGCTACACGCAAAACCGCCTCTCAGATTGGATATTGTTCGGCGTTTTGATTGCCTTAAACCTGCTCAACAAATACAGCGCCGCCATGCTGTTGGTCGCTCTCGGCGTGTTCGTTTTATGCGACGGAGGTGTTTGGAAGCTACTGAAAAATATTAAAGTTTATGTTGCATTTATAGTGTCTATCACTTTGATTTTTCCGCATATTTATTGGCTGTGGCAAAACGATTTCGAATCATTTAATTACATTTCGTCCCGCAGCCACGGCGGCAATATTGCTTTTCCGTGGGGACACTTGGTTTATCCGCTGAAATTTTTGACGGCGCAAATTTTATTTGCCGCGCCGGCTTTATTGACTTACCTCTATTTTTGGCGTAAAAACAAAACGTTAGAATCAGAAATTGAATCAAAAAATCAAGTTGCCGCCACCCGTTTTATTCTCTGCACCGCCCTCATTCCGGCGCTTACCTTTGCTCTTGTCTGTCTCATAAGCGGCCACGCCGCCAAGAGCATGTGGGGATTTCCGTGCCTGTTTATGTGGGGAACGGCCTTATGTTATTTTGCGCCGTTCAAAACCGACGATAAAACAGTCAACAAACTGCTTAATGTTATGTTTGTCTGGGTGACGCTGTTTGCGGCCGCCTACGGCATACAATGCGTTATAACCACCAGCATGCGCTATCAAACCGAGGTTAAACAAGTAGCGCAAAGTTTTGAACAAAAATGGGCCGAACATACCGCAAAACCGCTGGAATACGTGGGAGCAGATGTCTGGTTCGGCGATATTATGGCGCTGTATGCCTCTCGCGAAATCAAGCCGATGATTTGGCTGAAACCACAAAACAACCCGTGGTTTGATGAGGCTGATTTCAAACAAAAAGGTGCTCTGCTGATTGCCGCCGACGACTGGGAATACGAACAATACAAAAAGATGTACGGCGCGGCAATTTCGGCTCCGCAAAAAATGACGCTTGCATTTAAAAACTATTTTGGTAAAACTAAAGAAAAAGAAGTATTATACGGATTTTATGAGCCGTGGGAGGTTGCAAATGCCGAAGAAAAATAAACTGGTAAGTATCGTTATTTCCGCTTACAACGAACAGGATAACGTGGCGGAACTGCATAAACAGCTGAATGCAAGCACCAAAAATTGCAAAGGTGTTGATTTTGAATATATTTTCGTTGACGACGGCAGCAAAGATAAAACCCGCGAAAACTGTTTGAAATTACAGGAAAAAGACCAACGCGTCAAAATCGTGGAATTAAAGCGCAACTTCGGACACGAAATTGCCATGACCGCCGGTATGGATTATGCCAAGGGCGATGCGGTTATTTTTATGGATGCCGATTTACAACACCCGCCGCTCTATATCCCGAAAATGGTGGAAGCCTGGCAAAACGGCAAAGAAATCGTGCTGACCAAACGCCTCGACAATGTAGCGACTTCCAAGCTGTATAAAATGTGCGCCAAAACCTTTTATTATGTTTTGAATTTGCTTTCCGATATGCCGATTATGGAAAGTGCGCCGGATTTTCGCCTGCTCGACCGCAAATACGTGGATTTCTTAAAAGGATTTAACGAGCAAGACCGTCTTTTCCGCGGGCTTTTGAGTTGGATTATGCCGCAGGATAATGTGGAAATCATCGGTTTTGTGGCGCCGGAACGTTTCAGCGGCGAGTCCAAATACAATTTCATCAAATCGCTGCGTTTGGCCGTCAACAGCATTATTCAGTTTTCGGTTATGCCGTTGCGCCTTGCCACCGGATTGGGTGTTGTGGCGGCAATTCTGGCTTTATTGATGGGGATTTATGTGTTTATCGAGCATTTCTTCCTGCACAACCCGACCCCGGGGTATGCCACCATTATGGTTACGGTGGTATTTTTGGGTGCGGTACAGCTGATTTGCCTCGGCATTATCGGCGAATACATCGGCAAAATCCACATGGAAGTCAAAAAACGCCCGCTTTATGTGGCCGATTTTATAGAAAAGAAGGCCAAGAAAGATGACGCTTAAAATAATATTCAATGCCGACGATTTCGGTATCAGCCGCGGCGTTAATGCGGCAATTATCGAAGCCCATACCAATGGTATTTTGCACGCTGCCAGTCTGATGATAAATCAGGAATTTGCCGCCGAAGCCGTTGCCGCCGCCAAACAAATGCAGTCATTGGAAATCGGCCTGCACCTTAACTTAACCAACGAAAAACCGGCGGCAGATCCGGCACAAATTCCGCTGTTGGTTAACTCCGACGGCAAGCTCAAAAACGGCTTCGTCAACTTGTTGCTGCTCTCGCTTTTGCATCCTAAAAAGTTTGCCGCGCAAATCGAAACGGAAATCCGTGCCCAAGTGCAAAAATATCTGGCAACCGGCTTGAAAATGGCGCATATCGACGGGCATCGCCACGTTCACCTCATTCCGGCCGTTTTCAAAATCGTGCGCAAAATCGCGCAAGAATACAATGTGCCGCGTATAAGAGTGATGAACGAAAACGCCCTCAATACGATTTTGCAAAACAAATCAAAAAGTTGGCTGTTTGACGGCGGCCTGGTCAAATACTTCATTTTGCGTGCTTTAACCTGGTGGAACGGCTACAAATCCGATATTTATTTTTACACCATTCTGTTTACCTGCAAAATTTCGCGCAAACAGTTTCGCAACATCCAAATTCCGCGCGGTTATAATGCGGTAGAAATTATGATTCACCCCGGCAAGCCGGAAATCGATCGTCAATATCCGGAAAGCGTGTGGGACGACAATATCCTGTCGCCGTGGCGCTCGGTGGAGTTGCAGACGCTCCTGGATAAAGAGGTTTTGCAAAACATTAACGGCAAAGACGACGCCTCTTAAATTTTGCTTTGCCGCACCATGTTTTTTATTGCAAATCCCACAAAATTGAGTTATTCTCTTGCCATAAAACAAACTTTTTATGGGGAGTAAATAATGAATATTTTTGGAACAAATCCGCAAAACGGAAATCCGATTTTCAACGTCGGAGAATATAAAGACGTATTGCCGATGGAGCAAACACTCAATTACGAAAATATCGATAAATACGTAAAAGCGGCCGTAAACAACGGCAGCGAAGCCGAATTGGACGCCGCCATCGAAAACGTGTTCAAACAGCCGATAATGGCCGAAGTTTATCGCAAGGCCGGTATTAAACCGGAGATGGTGGACGACTATATCAAAAGCCGGCTCGAATTGCCGCACAGCGCCAAAACAACCCTGATGATTAATTTGGGAGCTCCTTATCACGTGGCGGCCAACGATATGGAAAGCGAAATCGATAAACCGCGCATTTCCGGCGACCGCGAATGGCTCAGTTTGGAAACAAGATTAAAGGCTTCGGCCAATATTACCGTACCGATGAAGTCGTTTGCCAAACAAAAGTCTGAAGAAAAACAGCCGGCAAAACCGCAAAAATCCAATTTACAAAAACTGCTGAATATAATCGGCATCAAAAAAGACGGACGCAAACTGTAAGGCTTACGGGAGAAAAATATGACTGTTTTGGCTGCCGTGGCGGTACCGCATCCGCCGCTCATTTTTCCGGAAGTCGGCAAAGGTAAAGAAAAAGAAATTCAGAAAACCATCGATTCGTATCGCCAAGCGATGCAATTTGCGGATTCGTTCGCTCCCGACACGATTATTTTAATCAGCCCGCACATGCGTTGGTATGCCGATTATTTTCACGTAGCCTCGCGAGCCGAAACCACCGATAATTTTGCGCAATTCGGCGCTCCGCAGGTAAAAATAACCGCTTCTGCCGACGAAAGTTTTATTGCCGCCCTCAACACCGCCTGTCAGGCGCATGATTTTCCGTGCGGCGTGCTGGGCGAACAGGAACGGGATATTGACCACGGCTCGTTTATTCCGCTGCGTTTTTTGAACGAAATAAAAAAAGACTATAAGGTGGTACGCATTGCCATTTCCGGCTTATCCGTTTTGTATCACTATAAATTGGGGCAAATTTTGAACGAAGTATCGGCCAAGTTGAACCGCCGCAGCATCATTATTGCCAGCGGCGATTGGTCACACAAACTGCTGGACGACGGTCCGTACGGTTTTGCCGCGGAAGGGCCGGAATTTGATAAAAAGGTGCAAGAAATCTTCAAAACCGCCGATTTTCTGTCGCTCTTAAAGATGAAGTCGGAATTTTGCGAGGCCGCCGGAGAATGCGGACATCGGCCGTTTGTGATTATGGCCGGAGCCTTTGATTCGCGCGCGATTAAAAGCAAGCTGCGGTCTTATGAAGGTCCGTTCGGAGTCGGTTACGGCGTTGCCACCTTTGCCGCCGGAGATGCCGACGAAAAGCGCAACTTCGGTGAGCAATATCGCGAGTGGAAACAGCAGGAAGTCGATCGGCAGGTTGCAACCGAGGACGAATTCGTACGTTTTGCCCGCTATTGCATCGAAAATTTTGTGTTGACGGGCAAACCGGCCGCAAGACCGCAACATCTGCCGACCGCCCTGACCTCTGAACGCGCCGGAGTGTTTGTTTCGCTCAAAATGCACGGACAGCTGCGCGGTTGCATCGGCACTATTGCACCGGTTTATGCCGACATTGCCGAAGAAATCGCTCATAACGCAATTTCCGCCTGCTCGCAGGACCCGCGCTTTATGCCGGTACGTCCCGACGAATTGGCTGATTTGGCATACAGCGTCGACGTATTGAAACCGGCCGAACCGATTGCCTCGGCGGAAGAGTTGAACGTCAAAAAATACGGCGTAATCGTTGAAAGCGGCGGCAAACGCGGGTTGTTGTTGCCGGATATCGAAGGCGTCGATACGGTTGAACAACAAATCGCCATCGCCCGCCAAAAAGGCGGCATAAACCCAAGCGAAAAGGTGCAATTACACCGCTTTGAGGTGGTTCGCCATCACTGACAACCGCCTGTTTTGCAACTTGTGAACAGAACTGCCGGGGTTATTTGCGGCAGTTCTTCTTTTATGTTGTTATTACCATAGTAATATATCGATTTATGAACTTGACTATTTTTATGAATTAATCCATAATGGCGCAAATACATTCAGTTGTGTTCGAACATATTATAATTGAGGAGTATAAAAAATGAAAGTGAATCAATCCGGCCGTTCAATGATTGAAATGCTCGGCGTGTTGGCTATTATCGGTGTTTTGTCCGTCGGCGGTATTGCCGGCTATTCCAAGGCAATGAGTAAATACCGTACCAATAAGGTTTTGGACCAGGTCTCCCACATAATTACCAACATCCGCACCATGTATGCGCAACAGCAAACGTTCGGTAATCTGGATAACGCCCTGGCTATCGATATGGGGATGATTCCGGAAGAATTGATTGTTGCCGGTTTGGCGGATAACGCCGCGGGCAAATTGCGTAACATTTTCGGCGGACGCGTGTTTATCGGTGCATCTTCGCTGGACGGCGCCGGTGAAATCAGCCAGGTTGATAAAAACGCATTCATTGTTTCTTTTTACGGCTTAACACGTGATGCCTGTATTGCCATGGCAACCGCAGATTGGGGAGCGGGTTCTTCCTCCGGCTTGCTTGCCATGCACGTTTACAGCCAATCCCGCGGAACCACGGCTGACCCGACTTCCATTGACGCCACTTTGGATGCCGTTAACAAATACTCTACGGGCAGCATTACGCAAATGAGCGCCATCGCCATACCGGGTGATGACACGGTTAAAGTTCCGCTGACGGTTGACCAGGCACGTTTGGCTTGCTATTGCCCGAACAAATCGCTCTGCGCCGTAAGCTGGAAGTATTACTGATATCGCTTGAATAAGCAAAATAAAAAGCGCCTGACCTCAGGCGCTCTTTTTTTTATTTATGGCCGCAACAAATCAACGCTCTAATTTTTTATAGCGGATTCGGTGCGGATTGCAAGCATCTTCGCCCAAACGCAATTTTTTGTTCTTTTCGTAATCCTCAAAATTGCCCTCAAACCACTCCACGTGGCCGTTATCTTCATAAGCCAGAATATGCGTGGCCAGACGGTCCAAAAACCAACGGTCGTGCGATGTTACCAAAACGCAACCCGGATACGCGCTGATACCCTCTTCCAACGAACGCAAAGTATCAACATCCAAATCATTGGTCGGCTCATCGAGCAGAATCACATTTGCGCCCTTTCTGAGCATTTTGGCCAAGTGCACCCGGTTGCGTTCGCCGCCGGAAAGCTGCCCGACTTTTTTCTGCTGGTCGGCACCCTTAAAGTTAAACTGTCCGACATACGCCCGCGAAGAAATCTCGTTTTTGCCGAGTTGCATCATATCCAAACCGTCGGAAATTTCCTCCCAAACGTTTTTATTCGGGCTCAGTTCGTCACGCGATTGGTCGACATAACCCAAATCCACGGTATCGCCGATGCGAATTGTGCCGGAATCCGGCTTTTCCTGCCCGGTAATCATCTTAAACAGCGTGGTTTTACCGGCACCGTTCGGACCGATAATACCGACAATCGCTCCCTTCGGAATTTTGAACGACAAGTCGTCAATCAGCACTCGGTCGCCGAAACCTTTAGTCAGATGTTCGGCCTCAATTACCAAATCGCCCAACCTTTCGGTCATCGGAATATTGATGTGGGCGGTCGTAATCTTTTCGCGACTGGCCTGCGACAAAAGCTCATCATAAGCATTGATACGCGCCTTAGATTTTGCCTGCCGCGCCTTCGGATTCTTATGTATCCACTCCAATTCCTGCGCCAAAGTGCGCTGGCGGGCGGTTTCCTCACGCGCTTCCTGCTCCAGGCGTTTTTGCTTTTGCTCAAGCCACGAAGTATAGTTGCCCTCATACGGAATACCCTGTCCGCGGTCAAGTTCCAAAATCCAGCCGGTAACGTTATCCAAGAAATAGCGGTCGTGGGTTACCATTACCACCGTACCGTTGTAGTCGCGCAAATGATGTTCGAGCCATGCCACCGATTCGGCATCCAAATGGTTGGTCGGCTCGTCTAAAAGCAACATATCCGGTTTTTGCAACAACAGCCGACACAGCGCCACCCGACGTTTTTCGCCGCCGGAAAGTTTGGTTACGTCAGCCTCCGCCGGCGGACAGCGCAACGCATCCATGGCAATTTGCACCGTGCGCTCGATATCCCAACCGTTAACCGCGTCGATTTGCTCCTGCAATTCGGCTTGCTCGGCAATCAAATTATTCATTTCGTCATCGCTCATCGGCTCGGCAAATTTGGCGGAAACTTCTTCAAAACGCTGCAACAAACGCTGAGTTTCACCCAAGCCGTCCATCACGTTTTCCATCACGTTTTTGGTCGGGTCCAACTGCGGCTCCTGTTCCAAATAACCGATTTTAACTCCTTCGGCGGCCCAGGCTTCGCCGTTAAATTCCTTATCAACGCCGGCCATAATTTTCAAAAGCGTCGATTTACCGGCGCCGTTAACACCCAACACGCCGATTTTGGCTCCCGGCAAAAAAGACAGAGTAATATCTTTGAAAAGCTCTCTGCCTCCCGGAAGAACCTTGGTTAAATTTTGCATCACAAATATATATTGGTATGCCGCCATATTTGACTCCTATTTGCTGAATTGTTTGGAATAAGATTCGTACCGCGCATCCTTAAGCGGAACTTTTTTCGCATTTTGCATTGCTTTTTGAGTTTCTGCAACAGAATTTTTATACATGGCATCCATTTTTATAAAAGCTTCACGGTCTTTAACATATAATTTTGAGGCATCATACGGTTGTCGCGGCTTAATCAGCGTACCGTCCGGAAGCTTCAACTTGCCGTCGGAATAAAGCACACTTTTGAAAATAGGCTGACTTTCAAATCGCCGCAAAATTTCGGCACATCCGGCAAATTGCGTTTCTTCCATTTCCATAAACGCCGAAGCTTTACCGTTGGCATATTGGCGCAAACCGTCTTCCTGCACGGCGGCATTCGGTGCCTTACCTATAACAATGGCCCGAGCCAGCAATTCAAACTGATGATATTTAGCCGACTTGCAGGCCAAACCCTGACCGGAAACGGCGCCCAGCGCATACATTTCCTCCTGATATGTTACCGGTTTGGCATTAACGGCAGATATGTTTAACAAACACAGCAAAGCCGCGCCGAAAAATATTTTTTCCATACGATTCTCTCCGCAAATAAGTATACTCGGTCTTATTTATAGGGCATAATCATAAAATATGTCTTAATTTTTTGCGATTTTTCAAAAAATTGGTTGACAAGTGCGGATAAATAGCTTATTTTGCGCTCAAAACGTTTATATAAGGAATAAAAAAATGAAGTGCTATAGTTCTCTTAAATCTAAGAAAGTACGCGATTTGAACTGCAAAATCGTACGCCGTAAAGGTCGTGTATATGTTATCAATAAAAAGAACCCGAAGCTCAAGGCTCGTCAGGGTTAATTGATTTTATAACAATCTCCTTTGTTATAAAAAGCCTCTCCTTGCGGGGAGGTTTTTTTGTGGCGAATCGGCAAAAAAGCGCACAAAAAAACATCCGGCTTTTTTGCTCGAGGGCACCGGATGTTTTTTAAAGTAAGTCAAAGAATTTTCATTGCCGTCGCTCAGGCAACAACTATCTCTTTCTGAATCGCGCGGACGGCAGGCATCAGCTTGCGGTCGGCGAAAATAATCGAATCACAGGCGGCGATAAACTCAGCCTTGAAAGATTCCTTTTTCTCGACCTCACGGGCGAGATACTGTTTTTTGAGTTCAACTTTATTGTTAGAAGACAATAAGTCTCTCACGGCCTGCTGTAAACCATAGGCCTTCAACTCCTTTCTGTACTTAGAGCAGAAAGAATGGTCTAAAATTTGTTTTTCTTCCATAAATAAATTTTTTGATATATATATTTGGTTTGATAAAAATAATCTGAATAATAAAATTGACAAAAGATAATATAACAGTATCCGTAACAAATTGCAAGCCCTTAATTTAAAAAAATTACAAATAGTGATTGACAATGCTGTTTTTTTATGCAATTTTCTGTTTTGAAAAGCCGATGCGCTCTTAGCTCAGCAGGATAGAGCAACAGCCTTCTAAGCTGTGGGTCGGGCGTTCGAATCGCCCAGAGCGCGCCATTATAAAAAAATACCACCTCCAAGGGTGGTATTTTTTTATAATGATGTGTTTTGGTGGGAGGAGAACACCATCGTTCGGAGCCGTGTCGTCCGCCCGCAGCGAGGGCGGACGGTGTAGGCTGTCGTGAGCGTAAGCGAAGGACTATCGCCCAGAGCGCCGGAGGAACAAAAACAACCTCAAAATGTTGTTTTTGGACGACGGGCGAAGTTACCCTGCGAACAAGGTAGCGTAAGCGCCCCGCGGTAAGCAGATGGGAACGAGTGACCGAAGCTTAAATTTACAAATAAAAAAATAAAAAAGTAAATTTAAGCAAGAAGGTGACGACGGGCGAAGACCACTTAATGAGAAAACAAGCTTAAAGCGCAGTTATCGAATTTAGTGGACGAGTGACCGAAGCAAGCCGAAGGCGTAGCAAGAACGCCCGCAGTGCATATTTTTTTATTTACAAATTTCAAAAAGCTCCCTATACTGCAACCATGAATTTAAGCAAACAAGATATTATCCGCCTTTTGAGCGACGAACAAAATCAAGAAGATTTGTTCCGAAAGGCCGACGCGGTTCGCAAACAATATGTCGGCGACGAAGTACACTTGCGCGGACTTATCGAATTCTCCAACATTTGCCGCAACAACTGTATGTATTGCGGGATTCGCCGCGACAATTCGCAACTCGCCCGCTATCGCATGAGTGAAAACGAACTGATTGAAACCGCACACAGAGCGGCCGATATGGGCTTTAAAACCATCGTAATGCAATCAGGAGAAGATGTATGGTTTTCGCGCGAGCGGATGTGCCGCATTGTCGAGGCCATCAAAAAATTTGACGTTGCCATCACGCTCTCGGTCGGCGAACGTGATTATGACGACTACAAAGCCTGGTTTGATGCCGGTGCCGACCGCTATTTGATGCGCATTGAAACCACCGACAAAGATTTATACCATCGGCTCGACCCGGGGATGAGCTGGCAACACCGCCACGAATGTCTGCTGGCCCTAAAAGAAATCGGTTACGAACTCGGTTCGGGAATTATGGTCGGTTTGCCGGAGCAATCCGTGGAATCTATCGCCGAAGATTTGCTTTATCTTAAAGAAATCGGCGTTGATATGGCCGGTATCGGTCCGTTTATTCCGCACCCGCAGACTCCGCTCAAAGACGCTGCCGGCGGCACTCTCGATTTGGCTCGCCGCACTATGGCGGTTATGCGTTTAATCATGCCGGATATCAACATTCCGGCCACCACCGCTATGGAGAGCCTGCACCCGATGGGCCGTATTTGGACTTTGCAAAGCGGGGCCAATGTGGTTATGCCGAATGTGACCGAGGGCGAATATCGCAAACTTTACGAACTGTATCCGGGCAAAATTTGCGTGGACGACACCCCGCTCCATTGTAAGACCTGTATCGGGGCCAAAATTATGAGCATCGGCCGCACCATCGGCCAAGGTTACGGCGGACATGCCGGCAAACTGCCGCACCGCGCCCATTGATAAAAAATTACGGGACATAAAATCATGCAAAAAATCATACACTACTTTTACGATGACGTAGATATCTGGAAAAAAGGAACATCTTCCACTTTCAGAATATGTTTCAAATCGTGGCTGCAAAAATGTCCCGATTATAAAATAATGCTGTGGCACGATAAAATGCCCGAATTTCAGACCATGCTGCAACAATCAAGATTTTTAAGAGAATGTTATAAACGAAAAATGTGGGCTTTTGTTGCGGATTATGTTCGTTATTATGCCCTATACAACTACGGCGGAATATATCTGGATACGGATGTGGAATTACTCAAAAATTTTGATGAATATCTGGACAAGCCTTTCTTTTGCAGTATTGAGGGAGACATATTGTATGGCGAAAATATTCCGGAGCCGGCCGTTATGGGCGGAGAAGCCGGACATATTATATTTAAGGAGGTTTTAGATTTATACAACTCTGCGGAAGTATTCAAAATAGATAATTTCATCGCTAATGTTATTTTGCAAAAAGTATTGCATAAAATAACCGATTTCCACCGAATTAAATATTCCGCAGAAGTGGCAAAAAAGGCCGAAAAATACCATAATCCTCAGGTGGAGTTAACGGCTATTGATGATATAGACGTCTATAAAAATCAAAAAATTTATAAAGATGAAACTTTGGGAATATATATCTATCCGAGCGAATATTTTTGCCCGAGCTGGGAATCGTTCGGCCTCAAAGCCTTCACGAATAAAACCGTTGCCATCCATTGGAATCAAAGTTCCTGGTGGAAGTTTAAGCAATCAAGCGACATCTTGCAAATCAGGGCGTTACGTTACGATAACAAATTAAAGAGATTTATCTATATGCATGGCGACAAGATAGCAAAAATCCTTACTTATCCGGTTTTTATAAAACAACAACGCAAAAAATTACGCAAAAAATTAGCCGATAAACTCAATAATTTGCAAACATAACCAAATCCCTATTGCACCGCGCCAAAAAAAACGCCGCATCATTTGTATCGGGACTATAAGAAAGGAATATTTCAATGCTGTCATACATTTTTCCCTGTTTGTTATTTTGGGCAGTACTGTTTTTAATATATAAAATCCCGCTGTTTAACGATGTGTTGCATCCTGCCGATGATTTCGTTCCTTTATCCGATGACATTTCGCAAAAAAATAACAAATTAAAAAAATCGGATTCTTTATCGGATATTGTTTTCAATGATCAAAGTATTCTTATGGGCTTGATACTGGGCCTGTTCTACATTGTCATTCCCAAGTCGGTCAGACAGCGGACTTTATCACACAAACCGCTCAAAACCTATATGAACAGCCAAAGTGATTTTATTTATTTTTATGACCGCGAAACCGAAATAAGTAAGCTGATTGTCGGCTTTGTGTTTTTGCTTTTCTTTGGCATTTTCTGCGCATTGTTTGTTATGACGATATTTGCCGATACCTACGATAGCCTCGGTCACCCCAATCTTGACTGGGGGTTACTGGAGTTGGGGCAAAAAATCTTCTCAACCGGCAATTATGCTGAGGTTTTCAGCAATAAAGATTTGAATCTCATGTTCCTGATGGCAGGCCTTTACTTTATTGCCGCTTATTATTGGCTGCTTTTTGCGCTTGAAATTTCTATCTTACGGAAAAATTACCGAATAATGAGCATTATAGAGAAAATCGGTGCGACGATATTTGCCGCTTTACCGGCAGTATTATGCTGCGTTTTAGCCACCGCCGGCTTAAAATTTGTTGCCTGTTTTGTTTGCCTGTGCGGCTTTATACTCAGCGCCCATTATGCCGAACTCAACAAAATCAAAGCAAAGTTGCAAAAAGAATATAAGCTTTAATTTTTCGCTTAATTCACATCGCCCAAAACGACGGTTTCTTTAATATTTTCAAGATGTTGCAAATACGGAATTATCGCTTTCGGATAAAAATCGGAAGCCGCCAGCTTATCGAGCTCTATCCATTTTATCTTCTGCTTATCGCTGTCCGGCTCGCTGCCGTTGCCCAGTGTCGAAAAATCGGCAACTTCGCATTCAAACATCAACTCGGCCAAATGAAAGCAATCCAAATCATACGGCTGGTCGTGATTTTTGGCGATGTAGTCCCGCGCCAACACCAAACGCCGCGGCTTAACTTCCAGATTAAGTTCTTCTTTGCACTCGCGGATGATGGTTTCCTCCATGGTTTCGCCCCATTCCTGCCCACCGCCCGGCAGTTTGCAATAGCGCCCGCGCCCATAATCGACGCTCACCGTCAACAACTTATTGTCTTTTATGATGATGGCTTTGACCGAATGCTTAAAAAACTTCTCCATACTTTTTCTCTTATCCGGCAACTAAATACATCTCGGGCAATCTTTTACCGACCCCGTGCATTTTTTCAATAACTTGTTGCAACAATCGGCGCTCCACACCGGATATTCCTCCAGCTGATATTTGCCGCAATAACCCTTTGCTCTTATAACAACACAATCGTTTTCGGTTGCATCCTTGCAGCATTTTTTCACCGGCGAATACGGATATGCCGCATATTCTCCCTCTCCGCAATAATGAGCGACGCCGCCTCCGCCGCGACAACTGTTCTCCGTTTCGTCCTCGCAGCAATAATCCGTTGTGGCAACCGTCGCCGAATGCGGATAGTCTTTCCAATCGCCCTTGCCGCAATCTTCGATTTTATCGCCGATAATAACGCAATCGCCTTTATCTGCCTCTTTGCAACATTTTTTCGTTACCGAAAAACCGACAGGACACGGCTGGCAATTCGAATCAATACAGGCCTCCGCTCTTGATACATACAAAAATCCCGCACCGATAAGCAACATTACCGTCAATAATCTTCTTTTCATCCTAATTTCCCTTCGCTAAATCAGAAACTACCGTTCCAAATCGTTTTTTGCCGCATTGTTTGTAACTTGCGGTGTATCCGATGTTTTCTTCTTATCCTTCTTTTCCTTTTTAACCTTTTTGGCCAGCCTTTCTTTTTCCGCTTCCAGTCGCGTTCTGACATCAACCTTGGTGATGGCCTTATACCTGGTGCGAATTGCTTCCTGTTCGTCACGGCGTTTTTCGTTATCCTTAATCGGATAAGGCGCGGTCATCTTTTCCACTTCTTCCGGATAAACGTGAATGCCGTGACGAAAACACCAATCTTTCAGCCCGAAGCCGAACGGGTTATTCCCCGGCGTGGCAAACCGCAATCCCAACTTATCCGGCCCCAACAGATTTATGTCTTTCACTCCGAGTTTTTCCAACACTTTAACGATGTTTTTCGAGCAATTATTAAAGCCCAAATTAAATTCTTCATAGCCGAATTTTATGTTGTGCTTATCCATTTCTCTGACTATTTTTTTCGGGTCAAGCCCGAGTTTGCTCGGATATATGGCATAATATTCGGTATAGTCCTTATACGTATCATACACCGGGTCGGTATAAATGGTAGAAATCAGCCGATTAATCACCCGGTCTTTATATTGCATACTGACATGGCCGTACAAAGACGGGCCTTCTATCGGCATAACCGCAATAATAATCGGGTCTTCGGCAAACAAATCCAACTCGCCCTTTTCGTTGCGGGGAGCCCTGTCGGCAACATCGCCGCGACCGCGCAACAGCTTATGGTATTTTTTATATTCTTCGGTAGCCGAGCAATCATGTCTTTCCGCATAATAGCGCGTACCGTTATATAAAAACTGGACCTTGCCCATGGCATAAGCCTTTTCTTTGGCTTCCTCATAACTGCCGGCCTTGATGTTCGGCAAAAACGTATGATACGGATTAAGCCGCGTGTTTCTGATAGATTTTATCAGCCAACTGTTCTTGATTTTTGCGCATAATTTGCGATACCACTGCAACATTCCGGCTTCGCGACGCACCAACGGCGGCATTTCGGATTTATTTCTCGGCATATTACTTCTCCTTTATTGCAACATGCCAACAATATACCGCAATCGGCAAAAACTGTCAAGACACTTAACTTTCAAGCAAACCTTTAAGTTCGGAGAGTGCGCAAAAAACATGCTTAACCCCGATATTTTGCAACCGTTGCGACCAATCGGAATTTTCAAATCGCTCGCGGCTTAAAAACGCTATCGGCAGGCATCCGGCCTTTATAGCACCCTTCATTGCCGCATAAGAATTATCGACAACCGCCGTATTTTCCGGCTTTTCGTTCATCTTATCCAAAGCAAGCAAAAATATATCCGGCGAACCTTTGCCGGCCACTGCCATATCAATGGTGAAAATATTTTGCTCGTTAAATACATCTCCCAAACCGCAGAGTTTAATTTTCTCCAGCGTTTGCGCTAAAGAGCCGTTGGTGGCAACACAATGCCGCAGATTCGGCAACGCCAAAACCTCGCGCACCCTGGCAGTCAGCGGATATCCCTTTGCCGCCCAATTTTCATCAGTCGGTGCCAAAACTCCGTCAAAATCCCATATTATCAACTTTATCAACATCGGCTACTTTCTTTTGGCGCGGTTGAACCACGCGTCGGATTTTTTCTTGGAATTCATCTGCCACAAATAATTAAAGCGATCGTGATATTCACGCACGGTTTTCTTATTGCGATTGAAAAACAGGCAATTTTCGCTGTTTTTATCGCTGGCCGGCTCGGTCCAGTTATAGCTTCCGGTCATCGCGTTATTAAAATCAAACACGGCAAATTTATTATGCTCGATTTTATGCTTGGAATTAACCCGAATTTTTATGCCGTAATCATACAACTCACGAACTCTCGAGCTTCTGTTACCCGCCTGCAACCTGTCGGTCAAAATGCGAATTTTCACCCCGCGGTCATGTGCCTTTTTGAGCGCATCCACAATATCCTTGTTATTTATGGCATAAACCGCGGCGTCGATGGATTTTTCCGCCTTATTAATGCGCCGCACGATGGAATCCTCACACTTCCGCGAAGGCGTAAAAAATGCAGACATATTCGCATAACACGGATATATCTGCAACAACATAAAAAGAATAAGCACCAAACGAAAAATCATCTATCTCCTTATTTTACATATTTTTATTACATAATGTGATGCTTAACCGTTAGAAGCACCAATAGAGGTAATAACTTCCTGTCCAAGTTTCATCAATGAATATTTTGTAGCAAAAATCACCGATTTTTTCAAGCGGTTTTTTACAGGCAATCCACGAAAAAAACAGGGCATTCTAATAATAATTTCAGCCCTTTGAAATTAAAATAATTTAACTGTAACACAAATGTTTTTATGGCTCCGTATTACCGGAAAAACCGACAGCCTCGTGTTTTTAGATATATCGTGCGGCCGTTCCCGTTTACGTACCGAAAACGCCCAACCGGCCGACATTTTTGTTTTGGTTTATTGCTTGTTTTTAGGGCGGTGAAATTCCAAAATCAGCATGGTAATATCATCGGATTGCGGAGCTTTTTTAACAAAGTTTTTAATATTTTTATATTCATGAATCAGCGTGTCATCCAACGACATTTCTTTTTGATTTAACGTGCGTTTCAGGCGCTCCTCGCCAAACATTCGGAAATCTTTGTCCTGAGCCTCGGTCACACCGTCGGTATATAAAAACAGGCGATCTTTATCATGCAACACAAACGTTCTGCTTTTATATTTATAACCCGGTGCGGCACCTAATATCAAATTGCGATTCATATCGATATACTCATAACCGTTCTTTGTTTTATGCAAAGGCGGACAGTGTCCGGCATTAATATATTGAATCTCGCCGTTTTCCAAATTCAAAACCCCGACAAAAGCCGTCACAAACATTCCGGATTGGTTATCACAAAGCGTATCGTTAGCCTTGTTTATGGCCTCTTCAATCGGATAACCGGCTTGCAACATATTTTTAATGGCGGTTTTGGCCGACATCATATACAATGCGGCGGTAATGCCCTTTCCCGACACATCCGCCACCACAAAAGCCTGATGTTTATCATCAATCGAGAAGAAATCATAAAAATCGCCGCCCACCTCTCGCGCCGGTGTCATGGAAGCCGCCAGTTCAAAATGCTCGCCGCGCGGAAAATCCGTAGGCAAAGTAGAGGTCTGGATATTCTTGGCAATAGCCAATTCCGATTCAATTCGTTCTTTTTCTCTGGATATTTGCGCCAACTTGGTCAGATGCGTTTTGATATCGGTTTTCATCTTATTAAACGCTTCCGCCAACTGCGCCAATTCGGAAGGTTTATCCAATTTAATGCTTTCATCCAAATCGCCCCGGCTGATTTTGCGCGCAATTTGCGTTAATTTGGAAATCGGCTCGTTGATATTGCGTCGCAAAACCCAAAACAAAATGCCGACAATCAAAAGCGTACTGACCAGCAAAACACTCAGCAAAACGCTCAAATGGTGTACTGCCGTATGAAACAACTCAAACAACGGAACATTAACAATCAAAAACAAACCGTTTTTCAGTTGCTTTATATAAGGAACATATTTCACTCCCTTATATTCAAACACCTTCCCCTCTTTTAATGCCGCAGAATACCATTTTAACGTATCCAAAGATTTACCCATAATTGACGAGTTATCAACGTTCGGCTCGGTTGTTGCCATAATATAATCGCTGGCCTTGTCGGCAAACAACACAAAACTGTTCGCCGTCGGTCTGATTTCCGTAATTGATTTCAGAATCGTATCCAAGTCCCAGTCCACCGTTGCCATCCCGATTAAATTTTCTTCATCGTAAATGCCGGCACCGACGGTTGTCATCAAATTTCCGAGTTGGCTGCTTTTATACGGTCTTGTCCAAGAAATCTGTTGTCCGTTCCGCAAATCTGCCAAAATTTTACTGTACCAATCTTGTTCAAAATATTTAAAAGTGCCTTTTTCACACGAAGCCAGCAAATCAATCGTGCCGTCTGTTTCGCGAAAGGCATGAATGCACCCTTCTTTTTGATTTTCATATATTTTATAAGGCTTAAAATAAATACCGTTACCCATGGAATTCGGATAATTCCGCAAAATTTGCTTGGTTGAAAACTCGCCGATTTCGGCTTGTTTGCCGTTATGATAATAGATTTCGCCCATCAGCGCCAGGTCCAGCGCATTTTTTTCCAACGCGGTAATCTCGGTATTAATCTGTCTTTCAAAGGCGGCAATGGAAGCATTATTGGCCTCAATAATCAACTCCTTGTCGTTATAAAAAGCAATAACCGCGGCGCTGGTTACAATAACCCCCAAAGCGCACAACAAAGAAAAAGTTAAAACAATGATTTTTGAGTTGATACTTTTCAGCATATTTTTCTTCTTTTAAACGGTATAATTAAATTCCTAAATCTTCGCAATGTTAACAACGATTACGCTAATTGTCAATAAAGTTTATCTTATCGCAAAGCCGCCGCATTATTTGCCGAACGCTTTGTTGATTATTCCTTTCACTGCGTTTTTCCGTTGCTAAAATCCCGTTAATTTTGCATCAGCAACTCAACATCGCCGAATTTATCATGAGGCGAAAATGTGTCGCGGTTATTCTTCGCGTTGCCGTCTTCATCAAGCCCGACAACAAACCCGTCTTCTTCGCCCTTCCGGATAATTGCCGCGCCGATAACGTTGCCGTGCTTATCGTAAGCTAAGTTTTCCGAGCCGCACTTAAAACCGAGCGTTCTGCCGCCATCCAAAACGATATGATTTCCGTCTTCCGTATATTCGCCCAACGTTTTGCCGCGGAAATTTTTGAGCGCACCTCCGCTTATATAAGCGATATAATTTCGCACATCGCACACCATCTGCACCTTTTCGCCGACAAAGCCGATAACTTTATCCCGCAAACCTCTGACATTTTTATCCTTGTCAACATACCCGATAACCCCGTATTCTGTATGATATATCGTGTAACTGCTGATATTTCCGTTTTCGTCGGTTTTCCGGACCGTTTGCTCTATTATTTCCCCGTCTGCGGAATCATATTCTTCAAACTCTTTTTCCTCATAAACAAAACTTCGCTCATAAACCTGTCCGCCTTTGGGAAATTCCACCACCGTATCCTGTTCAACGTCGCCGTTTTTATAATAAACTTTTCTTACGAGTTTTTCCGCATTCCGATATTCGGCCCACCCCGTATAAGGATGATTATCTTGGGCGCATGCCGCATAAAATCTGCCGCACTCACAGCTTTCATCCCAAAGCGCGCAATTAAGTTCCTGTCCGTCCGGCGACACCACTTTATCATAATCCGTATCAATATCCACACACGGGCAAACGACTTCAACCCCCGCATATTCCGGCTCTGCCGAACTAGCGATATCCGCCACACCGGTCGCCAACTTATTGCCGATTTTTTCTATTGTACCGAGGCATCCGAGAAAAACCGCCAAAGCCAAAAACGCCGTCCACAAATACATATACGTCGGTTGCTTGCTCTCCTTCGGAAATTTAGCCCCGTCATTTCGCCCCAAAAAGAAAATTACTGAGCCGCACAATATATGCGTAACCAAAGTGTATGCGCCGTAAATTGTCATTTTTAATATGAGAAACATACTGTTGGAAACCAACGCCGCAGCAATCAGAATTATGGCATACAACGGAATGAATAACCAAAATAAGCGCAAGAAAAAAGATTTACCGTGTCTGACCAAAGCATAAATCAAAACATACATTGGGAAAAACAGCAAAATCGTCAGAATAAAAGCGAAAAATCCGGCAAGCGAAATACCTCCCGCACTTGATTCGGAAACCAACAGCGCTGCCGCCGGAAACATCAATATCAGCAAAATAACCGCCGTCAGCGGATATGCTTTACAACTTGCCGCAATATTTTTTATGGCGAAACATTTGCCCTCATTTTGAATGTTCATCACCGCTCCCCGTTCAATCCGGCCGCACCAATTCCGCGCCGCTTTGTAAGACATATTAAAAACAATAATTTAATAAAGCAAGCAGATTTTCGGATTGCCGCAACCGCAAAACAGCAAATTAATCGTAATAAAATCATTTGCGCTTCGTTTTATATATGCTATTATATAAGTGTAAGACCCAAACAACGCCGCTCGGCAATAAAATCGGAAAGGAGAAAAACAATGTGGTATGTGGAATTAAACGGCAAAATCATCCCGGAACCTTATCAATATTACAGCGATTGCCTTGATGAGTGCATCAGATTAAGTCACGAAATGTGCGCGGTTATGACCAGACCGGTATACATCGGCTGATAATGCGGCTTAAATATGCCCCGCCCGGCTGATGACACGGCCGCGATATGTTGTAATGCTTATAAAAATACCACCGCAAATGGTGGTATTTTTTAATTACAGTATCGTGGCCCGAATTTCATAACTGTTACGAAAAAATCTGGATGCTAAAACAATATAAAAAACAAAACCGAACAGTATAATATAAAATAATTCCATTTTCCCTATCCTTTCACACATCCAAAATCGGTGCCAAAACCCCGTCAAAATCCCATATTATCAGCTTTATCGGCATATCTTACGCTTTATCAATATTCTTTCGTATTGCATTTTAACATTTACAATTAGTAGATTATTGATTTGCGGTATTTTTGATAATTTCCGCGGCCAAAGGCGCAACATTCCAACCGGCAGTTTCATGACCGTAGGTTTCCTTTTGTCCTTGCGGTTCATCAAGCAACACAGCTATGGCATAATTTTTACCGTATGCCGTAAATGTGCCGATAAACATTGTGTAGACCTTTTCGCCGTCGGCAGTTTTATCGGTAGTAGAAACCAACCCGATGACATTTGCACTTTCTACGTTTGCCTTTCTGGACGGACCGGATTTTATATCGTTGACAATAACGGCTTTAATCGCATTTAATTGTTCTTTACTTAAATAACCGTCCGTATTGCGCATAACGCTGATAAACCCGCGCAAATATTCTGTCAATGTGTTCATTTCAACATTTACGCCCAATTTTTCAAACACGGCTTGTTTGTCTTCGGCGGAAATTCTTTGAAAATCCTGCACCTTTTTATTATAAAAAGTGATGTCTTCCTGAGTGAAAGTGCCGTTTTTCAATCCGGCGACCAAATGGAACAGACGTAGCGGATTATACGCCCAAAACGACGCATTTTCATTAGTTCCGGTAAATTTTTTATCCAACACTTCATCATTGTCGGCGTTTAACAAAATATAAGCGCCGCCGCGTGCCTGAAATTTATTGATATAATCCCGCAAAAT
>JAEEGL011102980.1_pt1 | contig 46757 bp, 30 predicted proteins | sample 9134231 | NCBI WGS metagenome assembly JAEEGL01 (sample SAMN16246548, study PRJNA631951) | gut metagenome | biome: gut microbiome; feature: rumen; material: fiber-attached | host: Bos | place: Iran: Karaj | collected 2018-10
ATACAAAGATAAAATCTTCTTCGGGATTTTTCACGGGAGCCTGCGGTTCTTGCAGGATTACAAGCTCCCGAACGCACTCCGAGACCTCCACGAACTCCTGATTCTGGGGAATCCGGTAGGCGTACACGTCGGCGTCCTCCTCGTCAAGCTCCTGGGAGGCCACCTGGCTGCGGGTCACCTCCACCACCATCTCGGTAGAGAAGGGGCGGTCGAAAGGTTCCAGCGTTCTGGAGCAGGTAAGGTTCTGCGTACCAGAAAGCTTGCCCGTCAGCAAAAAGCGGTCACCAGCCTCGGGGCTCACCAGCAGTTCGGCCACAAGCTCGCCCACCAGGTGCAGTTCATCGAACAGCTCGGGGGCATCACTTCTGGACCAGACCGTGCGGCGGTCCTCGGGTTCAGCGAGAGTCTTGACAAGTTCAATTTTCAAAGCGGGCTAAATTTAGCAAAAGGCGGCCAGAAGTTCAAGAGAGGCGGAGCTTGTCTTGGTGGGCCTTCAGGGCCGCAAGAAACGCCGGACGCTTGGATTCGTCCATATAGGCCTCCACCACCTTGACGGTCTTTCTCACATCGGAAACGTAGATTACCGGGCCAAGCGCCTCTGGGGCTATCCGGACCGAAGCCAGGGCATCAGACACCGCATCGCCGCCCACCATCAGGGCCGTGCCGATTTCCTGGCGCTTGAATTCCCGGACCACGCGCCTCATTTCGGAAAGGCCCGCCTTAAACTGGGCCGAAAGATAGACCATATCGGGCTGTTCGAAAAGTACGGTTTCCACAACCTTCTCGCAAGAGCAGCCACGCCCCAAGTCCACTACGGGAATGCCGTAGCACGACAAAAGTTCCGACAAAATGTCCCTGTCGATATCGTGAATGACAGAATCCATAGACACCAGCAGGATTTTCGCCTGGAACGGTGGCCGGGGTCTGTCCCCAGATTCAAGGGCCTGCCGCTTGGCCGACAACTTCTGCTTCAGTTCCACAAAGCGCTTTTCCAGCCGGGGCATAAAAATCTTTCCGCCGTCGGAGCCATCCTTGCCCTTGTTCCTGCTACACGCTTCTGCATACTCCAGCAGGGCGTCCGTGGCGCCAGCACTGCGGTTGAACAGCAGGTCTTCGATCCGATGGCTCAGTTCCGACGGCACATCCCCGTAGGGCGGCACCGACTGCAGGTCCCCAATCCCAAAGACCATTCCCGCATGGGTCGCGTGGTACAGGAATACAGAATTCATGGCTCCACGCAAGAAGGGGTCTTCCCTAAAGGCGTAACCCAGAAGAGACACGTCACCTACCACGTGGGCATGGGGCAGATTGTCCTTCACATAGCGGCATGTCTCAAAAAAGGCCTTTATAGTTTCGGGATGCTCATCCCTGCCCGTACCAATGGGAATCACCACCGGGTCGAACAAAATATCTTCGGGAGCAAAATTCAGCTTGCCCACCAGCAGGCGGTACATCCGCCCTATCAATTCTTCACGACGCCCACAAGTCAGGGCCAAGCCATTTTCGTCTTCCGCCCTGCACACTACGGCAAACCCATGGCGCCGGATTTCTTCGGCCTTGGTAAGGAAAACCTCCTCCCCTTCCTTGAGGCTGATGGAATTCACGATTCCCTTGCCCTGTACGCACTCCATGCCCGAAAGCAACACGTCCCACCTGAGGGACTCTATCATGACGGGGCTCTTTGCCAGAGCCGGGTCCTTCAGCATGTCATTCAAAAGCCTGGGCATACCGGACTTGGGGTCTTCAAGATCTCCGTCCAAATTTACGGCAATCACCTGTCCGCCCTTGCCCGGCGGGGCGATATTCACAAAACGGCACCCGGGCTCCACTTCCATAGGGTCAAGCCCGCTCAACAGCAGGTCGTAATCTCGGGCAGGCACCTTGCGGGGATCCCTGTGGGCAAAAGTCCGCGCAAGGGCACGTATAGCCTCGGGCGTGGTAGCGCTACAGCCTCCCACGATGTTCACCGAAGACTCCTCCGGAATTTCCCCGTCGGCTATAACGCTGACACGCACATAGGCGTCGTTCACATCCCGCACGCAACTGTTGAAGCCGATACTGAAAATCGGATAACCGGAGACGCTATGCCAAAAGGCCTTGGCCGTCTGCCCTGCCTGCAAGCGGCAATCCCCGCCGGTAACGACTCCCGAAACCATGATGGGGAAAAGTTCCCCACGGGACTCGCATTCCTTGCATATCGCATAAAGGGCGGCCTTGCCGTTCAGCGTATCAGAAACGCCCTCCACCAAAAGGGCATCCGCTCCTCCGTCCAGAAGTCCCCTGACCTGTTCGCCATAAGCCCGCACCAGGTCGCCAAAAGCCACATCCTGGTTTTCTCCGGCAGGGCCAATACTCCCCACCACGAACTTGGGCGTTATCATAGCACCCTTCAGCGCGCGCTGCTCATTGTATTCCTTCACCGCATCCCGGGCCACCTGGGCCCCCGCCTTGGCAATGTCGTAGGCCATATGCTCCAGGCGGTATTTCGCCTGGCCAAAACTGGTGGCCCCAAAGGTATTGGTCCTTATCAGGTCTGCGCCCGCATTCAGGTAATCCAGGTGGATACTCTTCACCTTGCCTGGTGCGGTAAGGCACAGCACATCGTTGTCGCCCATCAGGTTCACGTAATGGTCGGCAAACATCTTCCCGCGAAAATCAGCCTCAGTCAAAGACAAGCGCTGGACCATCGCGCCAAAACCGCCATCCAGAATCACAATCTGGTGGTTACAGCAAGAAATCAGGTCCTGGTAAGATTTGGAAAGATTCATACAAAAATTCCGTCACCACCGCTGGTTCTTGCCCTTGACTTCGCCGGGGAGCAACTGCCCAGGGCTTGTCCGCTGGCCATCACGACCAGGGAAATTCGGGTTGTACTGCTTGACCTGTTCCTTCTTCGCCTCGGCCTGCACCTCTTGCAGGTGCTTTTCCCAGTCCTGCACCGCATTGTCCAACTCGGCGCGGGCTTGCAACATCAGGTCTCGGAGCTGCAGCAATTCCAGCATCTGGTCGCGCTTCATCATCCACAGTTCTTCCTCTTCGGGCATACGCTCGATATTGAAAAGCAGGTTCAGGTATTTCTGCTCGGCTTCGGTATAGGCCTTGTAGGTCTGCTCGTAAACCAGGTAGCGGTCGTCTACCATGGTCTGCTGGGGCGAAGGATGGTTCGCGCATCCAGAGAACAGCGCAAGTACAGCAAACCCAAGGAGCGCCTCTAGGTACTCCCTAAAGTTTTTGGCAAACGACTTCCCACACCCAGCAAAAAACATTATTCGGCGCTCTCCTCGGGCCTTTTCAAGTTAAACAGGCGCTCGTTGGTAATGTGGCTCTCGAACACCACCGTGTCCTTGGTAATGGGGTGCACCATAGTATGCTTGCCCACCTTCACTTCGCGCTCCTGGCAGGGGATTCCCGTCTCGGGTTCCATCATCACCTCGAAGGCCGTATTGTACTCCGCCTTCAAGCCAGAATTATAGGCCTTGTACTTTTCCGGGATGATGTTGCTGTTCACGTGCTGCTCCCAGATGTAATAGGGAAAACTTTCGGTCTCCGTAAGGTAAACCACGTAATCCAGGCAACGGCGGTGGTCCCGATTTTCAAATCCTTTCACCACAACGGAATCGACCTTGATCAAGGCAAAGTTCAAACGTCCCTGGTCCTGCAACAGCTTCGTGATGTTCCCCTTAGAGGGAACCTCTCCCTTGAGCAGGTGGGTCATTTCCCAGCGGTGCTTTTCCAGGCGTTTCAAGTGGGGCTTGTAGTCCGGATTCAAAAGCTGCTTGCGCCAACGTTCGGGCATGGGAATATGGTTCAAAAGCGTATCGTAGCCGTCATCGATTCCTTCCAGAGAAGTTACAACGCGATCCACAGCCGCAAGGTCCACTTCCTTAATGCGGAAAGCCAGTTCCGTAGGCATAAAGTTCTTCAGGTAGCCCCGGGACTTGTCCATCACGTACTTGCGCTTCACCTTCACGGTGTCGCCGCTGGAGGAATAGTTCAGGTCATCATAGGCCGCCGTAATGGTTCCCATCTGTTCGGTACCTTCCATGTCCACCGTGGCATAATAACTTTCGGCGTACAGTTCCAGGTCTACGGGAGCCTGGAGCCTGTAGCCTACGGTCACCGTAGTCTCGTTACAGCCCGTCAAGAGCAGAAGGCCAAAGGCGGCACCCAAAAAAGCAAAACGTCTCATGCGCATTCCAATAAGTCTTTCAAAAAAACGTCAAGTTACTTGTTCTTGGTCAAGGTCAGTTCCTTGGCAGCCAACACGCGGCCCTCGGTGCTGAATTCTACCACCACGGAACCGGGATTCTTCTGGTGAGCCAGTTCACGTGCGGTCATGAGGCCCCCGTGCTTGGACTTTCCCTGCAATGTGTAGGCGCCCAGTTTTTCGGTCACGGCCACATCGCGGTCCCAAATCTTCTTGCCCTTGCTTGCGAGGGTTCCCTCGTAGAAGGTAATGGTCATCTTGGTAAAGTCGAAATTCTTGCCGTAGCGGAACTGCACAATCAGCGGGTCGTTCAGGGCGAACTCGCTAGCCGTATCGGCCACCACCTGGGTGCCCGGGTTCCATTCCCTGCCGCAAACCACCGAAGGCTCCTCGGTAGAGCAGGCCCCGAAAAACAGTCCAAAGGCTACAAACAACAAAAACAATGATTTTTTCATAATCACCTCATCTTTACCTTCACAATCTAGCAAAATACGGGTGTGCGATTCTAGCGGGCCAGCACGAACATCATTTCCAGGTGGGGCGTCTGGGGGTAAAAGGCGAAACCTTCTGCACGTTTCAGGGTAAACCCCGCCGTACTGAACTTTGCAAAATCCCTGGCCAGAGTCACCGGGTCGCAAGACACGTAAATCACCCGGTTCACCGAGCTTTTTACGATGACCCCTAGCGCTTCTGGCGGGAGCCCCGTCCTGGGCGGGTCCACAATCAGGGTGGCGGGAATATCCACCACGTTCTTTACCAGCCACTCCTCCGCCGGGGCGGAAACGTTTTCAATGGAAGCGGTAGCAGACAAATTAACCTTCGCGTACTGCAGGCACAGTCCGTCCCGCTCCACCGTAGTAATCCGCCTGAACTTGTCCTGCAGCAGGGCGGCAAAGAACCCTACCCCACTGAAAAGGTCTATGAGCCACTGGTCACTGGCCGTACCCGAGGCAATTCCCTCGTCCACCGCCTCCCGCACAGACTGTACCAGCCGGGGCAACAGGGAAAGGTTGCTCTGGAAAAACACAGAGGCATCGCTCGTTATTTTTTGGGTCCCTATCATAACGGTGCTGACGGAGCATTCACGCTTACGGGCCTCGGTCATACCGCGGTAATAGTAGGCCACTCGGCCCGTGCCGTCATCGAAAATGTTCAGCTCCAAGTCTTTCGGAATGTGCTTCAGTCCCTTGAAAATTTCTGCGGGCTTGGCGTTTTTCAAAAAGTCATTCAGTCCTGGAGTGAGTACAGGGCAGTTTTCGATAGGCACCACCCCATTGCTTTCCTGCTTGCGGAATCCAAAACGGCAACGACCGTCACGTTCGCCCAGGTAAACCACCCGGGCCCGGTTCCTGTAGCCCCAAGGCTCCCCCTGATGGATGACAAAATCGCTGGGCAGTTCCTCGTGGGCGATTCGCTTGAAGTTTTCCCGCTCAACACGTTCCAGATACAGAACCTGTTTCGCGGAGTCCAGATGTTGTAGGCTGCAGCCGCCACACTTTCCGTACAGCGGACACTTCGGATGCGCGCGGTCGGCGCTCTTTTCCAGAACCTCCACCACTCGACCCCGCGCAAAGTCCTTCTTGCCTGTGGTCAGTTCTACTCGGCAGCGCTCACCGGGCAGGCCGCCCCGCACAAAGCACACGCGACCGTCAGGCAGGCGGGCAAGTCCCTCGCCCCCCTGCACCAGCTTTTCTATGGAAAGTTCGTACAGCAACGCAACAAATATACTTAAATAGCCCATTTTCCCCAAAACCCGCAGGAAACTACCCGAGTATCGGGTCTTACGGTGCGTCCATCAGCGTGGGCGGCAAGAAGCACGACTGCTCGGGAAAGGTTGAGGTACAGGGGACCCCGGTAACGGGATGCGAATGTACGGTTGACGAGGCAAATCCCGATGTCAAGAACGGCGATGTGACGGTTACCTGGACTGTTTCGGGTTGTATGGCTGGCTCTGTTGCTGCAGACATCGGAACTTATACCTGGACAGGGCCTACGGCAACCTCTGACCCTTCCAAGGCTACTGCCACTGTTTCTACCAAGGGTGATTCCCAGACGGCCTCGGTGAAGGTTACCAGCACGGAGAACGCCTCCATGAACGTGCCCTGCCCGACGGTGAAGGCTATAAACTCCGACCTGCCGGATTATGAGCTTGTCCAAGGCGAGACTTTGGAAGTTCCTGTGGGCCAATGCGGTGTAGCGTCTGTTGCCGGAGTTGTTCGTTTTGAACATCCGTATGAAGCATCTGACTGTGATATTGCTTTGACAATAGATGGAACAGAGTACACTAAGACTGTTTCTTACTGTAATGTTTATTATGGCGTTCTTCCTTGTGATGGGGTTAACGTTAGTGCAGGAACGCAGATTTGTGTGAACGAAGTAACATCCTCTTACGGAAAATTGAAGATGAAGTATAATTAAAGTTGCGGAATAATTAAGGTTTACTGCAATGTTTGCTAGGGAGTCCTGTCGTTACGTTAAAAATCTAGTTTAAAATTTCTGCCTATGTTCTTTTGTTTTCCCTCCCTCTGGGAGGGAATTTTTTTCGTCCGCCTTGTAAAAAGAAACTTTACAAGGCTCTTTTCTCCTCAAAAAAGTGTCTTATTCTGTACGGGGCATTCCGCCTCGCCGTACACCGGGACGCACCTGGACAAACAAATGAACAATACAAATAATAACGAAATTAAACCCGAATTCACCATCGCCACCTCACAAGATTTCTGGGTACAGAGAACCTACGAAGAAATCAAGAAACGAACCTACCTCGACCCACTCTATGACGCCGCATTCAAGGCGTTTCTGAGCGAAGAACAGGCCCTGATCAGTTTCTTGAACGGAGTGTTCCAGCTAGAAGGCGAAAATCGCATTACCACTGTCACCATCAAGAACACAGAAGTGAACATCATTTTCCCGCAAGTCAAGGCGTTCAGGCTCGACATTCGCGCAACGACCTCGACGGGATTCTGCATCAACGTAGAGATGCAGAAAGCAAAGCACAGCCGATTCATCGACCGCATTCTACTGCAGCACAGTGCGTTCATGCTTCAGAGCAAGTATGAATGGGACCAGGAATTCTTCAAGGATCCCCAAAAGAACCTTACCGATGAGGAACGCGCCAGGCGCGAGGAGCTCCGCTATGAGATACCGCCCACCTACGCCATCTGGATATGCGATTTCCCCGTAGAGCGGCAGGACAGTTACCGCGGCACCTGGGCCATCCGCAATGAAAAGGGCTTGACAATCACAGACAAGGTGAAGTATATTTTATACGACCTGACGCAATTCAGCAAGACGCTCGATTCCGTCCAAACCACCGAGGACCGCTGGCTATACCTGCTCAAGCACGCAGGCAAGGCCGATGACCTTCCGGACTTTGGCGATGATGCAATCTCGCAGGCAATCAAGCGAATTTTGGTGGAGAAGGCGCCGGATAAACTTATCAAGGAACAGGCACGAGACATGGTTTTCACGGAAGAAGAACTGGATCACTTGGCAGCGATGAAGGTGCGGATCCGCAAGGAAGCCCGCGAGCAAGGTCTTGCCGAAGGTCGTGCAGAAGGTCGTGCAGAAGGTCGTGCAGAAGGTCGTGCAGAGGGCCGAGATGAAGGGATAGATATTCTGGAGTCCCTCGGTGTATCTGGCGATCTGATTGAGAAGGCACGAAAGATCGCAGCAGAGAAGCAACAAGAACTAAAGTAGTGCAGGGTTGGCTACAAGAAGATCCCCGCGGACAATTCCGCGTTTTTTTCACGCCTTTATCAAGAAAGAAGCCCTCCCCACAAAAATGGGGAGGGCTGACCAAAATCAAGTTATCCTATTACCACGTGTTACTACAAGATGCTGTTCCGAACACCTTCACCGTAGTACAAGCACTATAGCTACCGGCGGATTGCCCGATGGGCTTGGGAGTTTCTCCATTGCAGCTAATGGCTCCAGATCCATTACAAACTAGCTGTCCCCTATTATCTGTGTAGGTGATAGTGTATATGTAACCCGATTCAAGGGTTTCCGCAGCACCTCCATAACTGAGGGAAATGCTCTTCGGTGCCCAGGAACTGGAATTGTCCGTAACAGTGACGTACTGTACGCAAGTCCCACCACCAGCAGAACCATTTGCGAGTTCGTACTCATATTCCAGCACACCAGCTTTTGATGGAGTAACGTTAAACGAAGTACCACATTGTCCAGAAGCCCCATCTCCAGAGAAAGAGGCACTCCAGCACGTTCCGCTATACCCAGAAACCGTAAACGTAAAACTTTCACCAAGATTAATGGCGTTGGGGCTTACCGAGCACGAGAAGTTGTCCGGCTGTGTCAGGTCTATGGCTGTCGCCGTCGGGCAGGTCACCGTCTTCGATGCATTTTCTTTGTTGGTGACAACGACGCTGGGGGTTACGGCATCGCCCTTGGCCGAGAATGATGCCGTGGCCGTGTTGCTGGAGCCAGTGGCTCCGGTCCACTTGTAGGTAAATCCAGATTCCGTCGCTTCGGTTGCACAATCAGAGATAGTCCATGTTACCGTTTGGGCTCCATTAGTCACATTCGGAGCGTTTTCATCCACCGAGCACGTACATCCAGTCACCGGCGAGCCCACAACCTCAACCTTTCCCGAGCAGTCGTGCGGCTCCTTGTTTCCCACCTTAATCTTGGCTGTGTAAGACCCGATACTCGGGTAGGTTGCGGTCACAGACGATTCACTGCACTTGACCGTCGTGGTCTTTTCATCGGAGCCAGTCAAAGTCCATACGCAGTCAATTGTTTCAAAGGACGAATTGTAAGCTTTATACCCTTCGTAGTCGGCAATCATGTCGCCGCTCCATGTCGCCTTGGTAAACGTCCAGGTCGCCTTTTCGCCTTTCTGCAAGGCTCCGGTGGGTGACAGGCTGCAAGAGCCATCGGGATCACCGTTGGAAACGATTTCCTCGCTTGAACTGGAAGCGGTGGTTTGATTGCCACCTGCGGTCGAAGAGGAGGAGCCCCCGACAGGCGTGATTTGCGCAGAAGAAAGGTTGATAACGGGGCCACTCTGGCTGGAACCCGGATTAGTCTGAGTAGCAGAGCTATAGGCTGTAGGTATAGAGGCCTCGCTTTCAGGGACAACCTCTGCGCCAGAGGCCGCGGACATAGCCTTCTTGCAACCTTCATCTTCCAGGCAAGCCGTCTTGGCAGCCTCTACGTCCTCCGGCTTGAAAAAACTGGAGCCACTTAATGTCGAGTCCGTTTCATCTAGTTCAGAATCTTCCAAGAATCCCTTCACGGTCAGGTCGTCATCATTCAAAGCCTCGACGCTACCATCACCGCAAGCCCAGAAGCCTGCGACCAAAGCAAAAACAGAAAGTCCTGTGAGAATTTTCTTGTTCATAGTAAACCTCATTCCCCCTAAATATATCCTTTTTTTAGCGAAAAAGGAGGGGAACACCGCGTAAAACAGGCTTTTTTAAGCTTTTTTGAGGGTTTTTGCGAGAAAACATGCTCCCGCTCACGGGAAAATGGTGCGTTCCGTATCGAACGCAATGCTATTGTATGCTGCCTAGGTTAAGGAAAGGCTCCCCGATTGAAGTGGGGAGCCTTATTGTTCATTCCTTCCAGATTGGGTGGCGCTTACATGCTGATTAAATGGACAAAATGATTTATCACTATTCCAAATCACCAGCAATTATCAAATTTAAACCACTGCCCGCTGGGAACATCAATTTTTATAGTCGGACTCAACGAAACAAGAGCACCCGTTCCCCAATTGTTATAGGCACTGCCCTCTGACATCCAACCTGTCCAACCACTAGTTGATGCACTAATCTGGCACGCCGATCCACTTGTATACTGAATCTTCTTAGGTCCATTGTATTGTGTCCCCACGGTTGCATTATCGTAGTCGCCGCCACCGCCGCCACCACCAGAACTACTACTTACAGCAGCGCTGCTGGAGCTTGCACCGCCACCGCCTCCGCCGGAGCAGGGATTGGAACCGGAAATTTCAACATGCACCCATACATTGGGTACATACACATACCACCCGCCATCCTTTTTGGGATAAGATGCTAGCTTAGAACTGCAATCCCCGGAGCTCGTGCAATAAATATTTGCAGAACTTCCGTTTACCGTAATCCCGGCCTGGGTTAAATTGAGATTATTTGCTGAGGTCATGAAAATACATCTATTGGCTCCGTAGTAATCGCTATTTGTGGCCGTGATAATAGAACCGCAGCCTTCATCGCAGTAATCTGTACAGTGGCATCCACCGCCAGCACTGCTACTACTTGCGGGAGCAGCGCTGCTACTGCTTACCGCTGTCCACGTGACAGAGCAGTCATGGGACGTGGTATTTGCAGAATTCGTGAGGCTCACGGTATAAGTCTGCGTGCCTGCCGACGACGGTCCAGTGAAGCTCGGCAGGGCGCCACCTGTATATCCGTTTCCTGTTACCGAAGTTCCTGCAACGGTGTAGCTACAGCCATCTTCGCAACCCGTCAGATTCTGCGGAGTAAGCGAGATGGAGGTACTTACCGTTGCCGACCTGTTGGTCTCGCACTCAAATGTCGGTGCCGACTGATTTATGGTCAAGCCCGCGGTACAAGAGCCAGAAACATTGTTGTTACAACTACAGTTGAACTGGAGCGTCTTGGAACCGGTTGTCGTCGCTGTTTTGGAGCGAGTTAGGGTGTTGGAACCATCGGGGAATCCGATGTTGTTCTCGGTCCCGCTGTCGTAAGTATAAGAACAGCTCCAACAGTTGACATACTTGGTCGCAGTAAGCGTATAACTGTCGTTCTTGTTTATAGTTGTGGGATTCACAGAACATTCCAACACAGGGGAAATTGTCACCGATCCAGAGCAACCTTCAACCGGCGTCCCGTTGTAGGACAACGAATAGGTGTACGTACCTGGAGTTGTAGGAGCGGTTATCGTATTATTCCAACAATTACTCGTACCGCAATCAATGGTCTTTGTAGAACCGTTAAAGGTCCATACCATTTGGACATTGCCGTTTATGTTGGTAATGTTTGACACATCCAGCTTGATATTCTGGCCCTGATAGGTGCCGGAGATTCCATCGCCAACCACGTTACACGTGGCCGTCACCTCAGTGGTAACCTTCTTCTGCACAATGAACGACACATTACAGGGCGTGAAGTTTTTCTCCGCGTTGGAACTCCGCACCTCGTAGGTGTGGCTGCAACCACCGTCGGTGTTGCATTCCTCCGCATTTCCGCTCTTGGTCCTCGACTGTTGACCGCTACCCGAGCCGGAGCAAGACCCCTGGGCACAAGCATCGTTACCACTCAGGATGCTGCCGTCGAAGTAGATGTCGTAATCGCAACTGTTCTGCGGGCAGTCGTTCAGCTTGAAGGTGAACGCAGGCCACACCGCGCCGCTAGCTATGTTGCTAGAGGCTGCGTTGCTGCAGGTAATACTGCCTATAGTCACGGGAGGCTCGCAAGTAGTCGAGATTGTCTCGCCACTAGCGTTGGTGACAGAGGCGGTAAAGTCAAAGGTGCTGCCCTGATAAGAGCCATAGGGGTTGTGGCTAATGTTCCAGGTGGCATGGTCATCGCTGAACGAAGGCTCGGCCGTCGAGGTGACCCCGTCAGAAGAGCCCACCCGGCCTGTTACGGAGTAGCCAGAAACCTTGCCCTTGTTGCTCACGTCTGCGGTGACTTCCCACCGGCCTTCGGAACTGTTGTACGAGACCTGGCAGTTGGAAATACCCACAGCATTCTTACAAGACGAGGAGACAGAAACGTTGGTCACCGAGTAGGCCCCCGGATTCTTGACCACCACCTGCTTCACGTGCTCGGGGTCAAAGCCCTGGGCGCCCTCGGCGAGGGCCTCTACCACGTCGAAACTTGCGCTGGATCCCGTAAACTTCACGGAGTTGCTAGCGAATCCACCCTCACCCCAGGCGGCGTTCTCGCTAAGGAGCCAAACTTCCACTTCGCTGCTGTTCGGATTATCGAGGGTGACATTCAACTTGGAGCCACGTAGGTTGACTGTACCCACCAGGGTAATCATCTCTACACCGCCTCCAGAGCTAATCGAAGATATCGTCCCGAGGTTCTCGTGGTTCGTACACTCGGTGAACTCCCCTGTCCAGAACATGCCGCAGTGGGCGCGGTTCGTGCCAGCGGCCCAGGCTACATCCTGATCATCATTGGTGATGCAGCTCAGCCAGGCCTTGGCGGCCTTGACATCCACGCCATTGTTGTCGCGGTAGCCGTGCTGACCCGCACCATCGCTACTGAATACATAGCCATCGCTGGAGCAGGCAGTCTCGGAGCCGGAATGGCCTCCGCAGGCATCGGTACCGTTGTCGTAGTAATAGGCAGGCGTACAGTCCTTGCTGTCAAACCATCCTGAGTGACCGACCCAAGGTTTCACCGTAGTGTTGACAGGGACAACCCCCTGCTCCGCCTTGGCGGAGAAGGAGCACTTGACCGTCGGGTAGGTGTCCCAGCAACCGTCGGCGCCATAGTCTTCGCTACTCCAGCCAATGCCGTAAATCTTGAAGTTCGGGTCTGCCATGCTAAAGCCCACGTACTCATGGGTACGGTCGTTGTAACTGTTGGGCAGGTTGTTCAACTTGAAAGATGTAGTGTAGGTGTCGGGAGTACCGTAGTAGTTCCCGGAGAACACCTTCAGCTCAAGGGTGTTGGAGTCCGTAAGCTGTGCTTCCACCATCACCATAGAAGACGGGGTGACAGAAAGGGAGGCTCCGTCCTTCTTGGGAATCGAATCAAGGCAGTTCTCCGTGCCGGCGTTGGGACAGAGCCTGGCCTCCAGCTTGCCCGAGTTGTTCACGAACACGTTCAGCATCAGGAACTCGGTGCCCGTGGCGTTGGAACGGAGCATAAGGCCCGACTTCGCGATATTTGCAGAAGTCTTCCCGTAGCTGGAGGTAGCCTTGGGCAGCTGGACCAGGGCCTTGAGGGTCCCGTGGATTCCCGCCTGCACGGTGCTCATGACCTTGACCGCCTCGCGATTCGCGCGGTTGCTACTCCTAGAGGCGGCGTTGTCTATGGAGATGCTCTCGTAGGTGTCCTCGATGTCACCCAGGGAACCTTCGACCAGGTGCCACTTGGAGTTGGTGTAGCTACCTCCCTCGATGGCGCTTGGGCACACGTCGTTTGCCCCGTTACCGCACTTGTCTACGCAGTACTTGCTGTTGCTCGCGTTACAGCTGACACCACCCTGCTTGAACTCGTCAAAGAAGCAGTGCTCGTCCACCTCACCGAAATGGGCATAGATAACCGCCAGGTTGTCCTTTATGGTGAAGCTGTTATACGTGGCACTGGAGATAGGATCCGTGGTGGGACAAGTGTTGCCTCCATTGTTCTCGCACCTCCAGTAGTTGAAGTTATCATTCTGCCCGTCGCTCTTCGCAATGGAAATTCTCACCGTCTCGCCGTTGTACAGGTCCATGGTACAGGCCTTGGGTACGCTGTCCTTGACGTCGTTGTAGTAGCAGGTGAGGGAGCGTGTGTCCGCATCAATGAGCAGGTGGGGGTTCTTGCCGTCACCCACATCGCCCTTGAACCCTACCTTGACGGAGCTCTTGCGGGCCTTGGCTATGGCCTTGAGGTAGTAAGAGGTATTTGCCTCAATCGGGCCTGGAATGAATGTCGAATCCCCATATCCGGGGATAATGACCACGCAAGTGTTGTCAATGTCCTTATCCTTGACAAGGGTCAAATTCGAGGTTCCCGCAGCTACAGTCCAGGAATTGTTCATGTCTACAATGACGGGATTACCGCCAGAAGGTTTCACCCAGCTTGAATCGGTAATGCAATCCGGCCATTCCGAGGCACTGCGGTGGCCCACCTCGGGGCAATCATCGGGAGCCGAAGAACAATAGTCATTGATTTCTTCTTCCGAGGGATTCACACGGTTAATGGTCGCCACGTTCGACATGTAGAATGTGGAGCTCCAGGGAGAAGCAAGAGCGTAGGTGGAATCCCCGATTAGCTGGAACGTAATCGACCCGTTGCTTGCCGAAGCCGTTTGAATGTTAAATAAGGCTGTGGGTCCGCCGTTCCCACTTAGGGTGAATGAGCAGATACCATTGGGGCAGGGGTTTTCAACGGGATTAATCGGTTCAATTGTCCATCCAGGCAGCGATGAAGGCTGCGTGACGTGAATCGTTATACTGCCTCCAGAAAGATCTTCATAATCCACTTTCACCTGGGCGGTTCCCGTAGAGGGCATCTCGTGGGCATCTTCGGTAAACCAGACCTGCGGGGTCTGCCCTAACATTCCCGAGACAACCACCCAGAACGGGATATCCGGATGTCCGCTTGCGCTGGCCACGCACTTGTAGACACTCTCATTCAAGAGCACGCCACCGCTAGGCCTGGCAAAAAGCGGGCCCGAGGCGGGAAGCCCAGCCGCGCACACTGGTGTGCCGACATTTTCCCGTATCAACCCGGAACCATTCAAGGGGACAACGCTAAAGTAGTCCTTAAGTTCGCCATAGGGGTTCCTGGGCAAGTAGATGATTCTCGGCAGCACAATGAAGGACTGTGTCGGCTTCATCTTGGCAGCGTCATCCGCAGAGGGCAGGTCTTCTCCCCTGGCCTCGTACTGGGTCTCTACCGTCACGCCAAGCTGCGGGGACATAGCGATAAAGTAGGGGTCATCGCCACCGTCCTGTACTTCAAAGTGGCTGCTTTCACTGCCCCCTTCTCCGCCGCCACCACCGGCGCCACATCCATCGCTACTGATAATTCCCGCACCGCTCAAGTCATCGATAAGCGCCTGGTCGAAAGTCAGCGTAGAGGACTGGAAATGGTTCGTGACGCAGAGAGCCGCAGGTGAATACAGCGTTCCCGTCAGCTTCAGCTGGTCAGAGGTACCAGTGTTCTGCTTGGTGTATATGAAATAATGTTCCAGCACGCCCTGGATCTTTTCGGCCCCACTATTGAGCATCATAAACACCTTCGTATCGGAGGTAGTCCTGGGGAAGCCGTTCTGGGCCTTAACTCGGTCATCCACGATGATAACAAACTTTCCATTCAAGGGGGTAGACGTACTCGGGTTGTAGTTGTACCCCGGCGAGCTTCCGGTTATGTGCACCACCAGGTAGCCGTTGTACAGGTTTGACTCCCTAAGGGCCGGGTCCTGGACAGTCTGGCTATAGCAGTTGTTGAGGGCCGTTTCGAAACCATTCTGCCCCCAGGTGGTGATGTTTGCCGCGCACCCCACATGGGCATAGGGCTCGTAATCGTTATCGCACGTTTCCAGGGGGTCTTCGACAATGTACTGGGAACCATCACAGCCGTTGGCGCTGGGCTCCCAGATTTCGAAACAGTCTTCCATTACGGACTCGGCACAGGAAAAAGTCCTCTCGTCCATGACGCTTGACACCGTTCCATCGGACTTGAACCAGGGGGTCACACCGCACACAGGGCGGTACTGGTCGCTACCCTTTCTGCAATACGGCGAACCTGTCGCTTTACCTGCATCAATGTCGTAGTTGTAGCCCTTGTAGACACCCGTACCTACGTTGTAAAAGATGCTGTCTCCACCTACAAGATACCCACCAACGGGAACGGGCGAGGTAAATTTCCAGGGGAACTGATCGCTAGCGGTAGAAGGCTTGAAAAAACGGTAAACAGGGTAAGTACCACGCCCATAGTCTTCTCCGGCATAATCCAACCGTATCTGTCTCTGCTGGTCGTTAACCCAATTGTTTAGAACGTACCAATCCGACAGGTTGTAGGAGCCAAAGCGCACATCCGTCACACCACCGGTGTAGTATATGGCGTACTTGTCGGCGGCCGCCGTGACCGATGAATAAGGCTTGTAAGAACCATAGTCCCAATCCTGCCAATTTCGGGTGTACAGTACATAGTAGGCAGACGGACTCCAGTTTTCATAATGAGGAGTCCCCCAAGTACCGCAGATATTCTTGGTTGACGAGGGCTTTAGAATGTCTCCATATTCGCCACCACCAGAGCCTTCCCTAATGCTCCATTCATCATTAGATGAGATTGGAGTCGGACAATACTTCTTGCTTTTGGTTTCCGCGATGGTATAATTAGCTTTGGTGCTGTTGTAGGTCGAAGAGGATATGACTCCCGCAATATAGACAAGGGATGAGGAGTCCCCCAAGATAATCTTGTCATAGGAGTTCTGGTTGTCACTGACGCCATTGCTTCCAGTGCCGGCCAAGCGCCTAGATGTACAGCCAGTCTGAACATAGTTTTTCCCTTCATTCCAATCAGCACCCGATTTTGTACAAGGAACATTGGAAGAGACCAGATGAGACGCGTCACTGGCCCATGCCGGACTATAAATGTTGCATACGCAGCCAACCCCCTCAACCGCACCATACCACAGGTTCTGGGGACCGGGCATCCACACGTTCCCGTTCACCTGAAATACATCACCGGTTGCTTCCGAAACAATGGCACCCGCAGAATCGACGCACAGGTTACCAGTAACTCTTGTCGAATAACCCGAGGCGCTCTGGTTGGTCATGTAGTATCCATTCACGGTCATGTTACCGCCGATACGCATAGTACCGTTACCGCAGTCGGCGTCCCCGTTAAAGTAAGCACTCCCGGCGGCATTGACAACTCCCGAGAAATCTCCCCCCACGTAAATGTCAGTCGTGGTAATACCATTGTTCTGGATAGAGGCGTTTCCGCCAATACAGGTTGTTGCGCCGACTTTCAGGTCGCTTCCGGACAGGGTGGCATTTCCCGTCACAATCCAGTTCCTCTCCACCACAGGAGGGTTACCGTTCCAATTCCCGTTCACCACTCCTGAAGTCATCGTCGTGGATCCTGATGTCCTGTAAGAACCGCCATAGTAAGCAAAGTCGAAGTTGATGTGGGAAACGCGCTGGACCCTGGGAAGTTTCACCTGGTAAAGTCCGTCCACATTCAGCAAGGCCACCTCGTTATGGACCGAACCGTTACGGGATTCACCGCTAGAAAGGAGTTTCAGCTTTACCCTATGCATAGCCGTATCCACTTCCATGTCGGTAATCCACACATGGTACTTCTGCATCGAACCTGCCCTCATCGATGGGTGGAGCAGGGTATCTAGGCTTATCGGGTAGGCCTGCTTGTACTTGTCGATGTTGTCCCTGTACTGCTTGACCAGCGCACCCATGTCATTGCCGTGGAACGTTATCCAGGCACGGGCATCCTCGATGCCCGCCAAGGCGCTCTGGTAGGCCTCGCGTTGCATCATGCGGCTCGCGCTGGTGCTTCCCTCACTGGTGATCCACTTGTAGGTGGCCGTGGCCGCGATGGTGGCCACCAGCATGAAAAGCATCACAACGACAAGGGATATACCGGATTTTGCTTCTTGTCTGAACATAATTCCCTCCTAGTCGCGCGGTCCATTGCTCGGGGTGGGTATAACCATATCAAATTCGCCAGTCTCTCCCTTCTGGTCGGCCTTGCCGCCACGACCGACCTGTAGCCTCACCCTAAAGGCCTTGATATTCTTCTTGTTTCGAATAGACGGGAGATAAACCTCGACCGTATCGATGTCATAGCTCGAGTAGGGCAGCTTGCGGAGCCTCAGACTGTCGATGGAATAGGTCCCCTGCGAAGCCAGGGGCGAAAAGAAAGCGAAGGTGAAGGCGATGCACAGGCCACCAAGGGAATCCGGGACAGTGAAGCGCACTACCCGCTTTCCGTTACCCCTATCCACCTCCAGTGGCGGGTAGAACATAAAGTCATCGAGCACAATCTTATGCCCGGCGTTCCTCGGCGGCTGACCATTCTGGTCACGGAAGCCTACGGACATGTGGTCTTTCCCGGGAACAAAGAGGAGCCCCCTGGCGGGCTTGACCGAAGGTCCTGTCATACTGAAGGAAAGTTCGTATTCGGCGTCCTTCAGCAGGGAGATGCTCCCGTTGTAGTGCCCGCCCCGGGTGCGGCACAGGTCTTTCCACGTACCAGGAGTGTTCCCGTTGTCAATAATGGCTACAAGCTGGTTCAACTTGCGGTCGCTATTGGGAAGCGTGTCCCCTAGCTTGTTGCTCCAGTTCGAGAAGAACGGACCATCCCCTCCGCCAAGTTTCTGGCCAAGGCCGCCAAAGTTAATGCTGCCCGCCTCGTTGGCCACGTTAACGTTCACGAAGATACTATCTGTCCTGGGAACAAGCCTGTACATAAGGGCCGACTCGTTGCCCGCCGTGGTATCCTGCGTGGAGTCCGGGGGGAAAATTGTCACAGAAGAGCGGGGCCTAGCCGGGAACACCTTGAACCGTTCAACCCCTGACGCGATTTCCACTGCACTGTCCTTGGCCACCGACATATTGGTAAACCTGCAGTTTCCGCCGGTGGTATCACCGGCAACGGTGCGGCAGGCGCGCTTAAGGACCTTGTTCTCCACATACCAGTGGGCCTCTTCTACCGCCTTGTAGGCACCGCTGTCGTTGTAGCGTATGTACCGAATGAACAGGCTGTCGTAGTCCGGGTTACTGGCGAGGCAGGTCGAATTCGAGTCACCCACCGTAGTGCACAGGATATACGACGAGGAGTCCCTCTTATTGGGGTCGTTGTTCCTGGGGTCCATATAGACCGTATCGTGGACAACATAGGTGGTGTCGCTCTTCGAGCCCATCTGGGAAATGTCCGACTGGAGCAACGGGCCCACATTCCCAGCCTCCTGGTTGGCGCTGATTATGTTGTGGGTGCGCACGCGGAACTTGGTGGAGTCCGTAAAGGCACGACCCGCGATGACCACAATGGCACCCAGAAGTGCCATGTAGACCAGAAGTTCCATGAGAGTGAAGCCTTTTTTCATCTGATCACCCCCGAGATGGATATGTGCTGGTTGGGCACCCCGCCCTTGCACTTGAAGCACCAGTTGACGGTTACGTCGACACGCTTGGAGAACACGTGAGTAAGGCTATCCGCCCCCCGCAGCCATGAGGAGTTCATCGCCTGATAGGTGGTATCGGGAGAAACCGTGACATCGGCCAAATACGGAATCTTTATGTCATGGCTAATCAGTCCAGGCTGGCCTTCCCACTTACGCCAAATGGTGTCAAGATGAAGAGTTTGCGGATTGCCGTTTGCATCGGCAAAGGACGCATCCATAAATTTTGCAAGGCCCAAGGTGCCTATGGAATCGAGGATGTTCTGCGCCACCTCGGTGGCCCCGTCACGCCCGCGGATACGCATCAAGGCTTCGCGGTTGCCCTTCTGCAGGTTGGACACCGCCATATAGAGAATCCCTAGCACCAGGGCCGACACAACGATCTCCATGATGCCGATGCCGCGCTTGCGGCGCAGGGCCTGTTCTGGTATACTCTGTGTACGCATTGCAGCCTTCCTATATCCCCGACCATTCGCAGTCATCGTAACTTATGCTGGGCTCAAACTTGTTCTGTTTTTTGTACTTGATCGCCGCAGAGCGGATCTCTCTGGAGCCATACTGTACCGCGAAAAACCCTCCATCAACAGGGGCCGAGGAAAGTCCCTGCCTAGGGGAGAATTGCGCACCATTCGGTTCAAAGTTCGTAAGCTCAATCTTGTTGGTACAGCCGTCATTACTGATAATCTTGTTCGGGCTGTCCAGCAGGAGTGTATCAAGCCTCACTGTCTGAACGGTAATGGAGTTGCAGGGAGCCATGAACATCACGAGCATGTTGGAATTCCCCGACTCCGTCTTCACGCAGAGCGTGGTACTCATCCGCCGGGCTTCGTTAGAGGCACGCTCCAAAAAGGCGCTGATATTGTAGGCGGCATCCTTGACCTTGGTATTGGCTATGGCGCGCTGCATCTTGGACACTCCCAGAGCCGAGAGAATACCCATGATGGAAATAACCACCGCCACCTCCAGAAGGGAGACGCCTTTCTTGTCGCGCATACCCCGCATAAGGCGGGAACTCTTCAAAATGTTCAAAAACTTACTCATAAGTAAATTCACCCTACGACAGGAAGGGGGGCGGGTATACCTCCCTAAACCCGGAACCCCTGTTCCCGTCCGAGTTAAAATAGCTTTTTTTTTCAAAAAAAGTTCAAAATATTTTACAAAGGGTCCTAAAACGGCTTTTTCGTGATGAAAAAGGCCTTTTTTGCAGAAACCGTGTAATGAAGACAATATACGACGCAAAAATTGCGTAAATTGACAATGAGTCTCATATCTTGGGGTTTTAGGGGCGGCAAACCCCTAGGCGAAGGGGGTGATGGAAGACGCCTCGCGGCTGAAATCAGGGGGAAGACCTGCCCCCCCCTCTTTAGGGGAAAAGATGCTTTTTCTGATGTTTTTTGAGGATTTCACGAGTAATGTGACATTCCGTGCACACCGCTTTGCCTATTATTTGGGGCATGGAATGGAAGCGTTTGTCGGTGGTACAGCGGCACAAGAGTCGCGGGATAAAGACCTGGTACCTCCGGGAAAATTCGGGCGGGGTGATTTCGTACAGGTCGCTGGGGACCACTTGCAAGAAGGTGGCCGAGGAATGTCTGCAGAGGCTTCTGGTGTTACGCTTTGCCATGCCCGGGGAGGTGCTGGAGGGTGTGCCTATGGAAGGGGCTGTGCGGGAGTTTCTGGAGCGGCCGAACCTGAAGATGGGCAGCGCGGAACAGTACAGGCGGATTCTGGAACATTTTTCGGGGTGGTGCAATGCCCAGCGGGTGGGAGACCTGCTGGCTATCGACGAGCGAATGGCACGGAAATACTACGCGTCGCTCCGAGGGAAGTCGGCACGGCACCGTTGCCGTGTTTGCGGATGCTTTCTGAGCTGGGTGTATCGGGAGCACAGGATGGAGCGGGTTCAGCCATTCAAGTTCGTGGATTTTAGGCGGGTAACCAAGGTGGAGAGGGATTCTTGGAGCGTGAAGGAGGTGGACCGTATCGTGGCGGCGGCCCCTTCGCGGGAGATGCGGATGCTTTGGGCCCTGATGGCCTATGCGGGGCTTAGGATTCACGAAGCGGCGGGTTTACGGCAGGCCGATATCCTGGGGGACAAATTCCAGGTTATCGGAAAGAGCGACAAGTTTGCGGTGCTCCCCATAAGCACCCGCCTAAAACGGGAACTGGCAAGGTTCGGGAGCCTGGGAGATGGGCTAAAAATCGACAAGCAGAAGTCCCTTCGGGAGCTAAAAAAAGTGTGTACGAAGCTCGGGATTGCGGGCTGGGCATCGAATCACAAGTTCCGGCATAGCTTTGCCACGAACCTTGCAGCGGCAGGGTGCCCGGTGGCTATCGCCATGCGGCTTTTGCGGCACAGTTCCAGCGCCATGACGCTGGACGTTTATACTCATATCATGCCCGCCGATATGCGGGTGTGGGCGGAAAAAATCTAAAAGCAGCATTTTACAATTTTTTTGTACATGATTGTGCGAAAAGTGTGCTCAAATAATGCACACAATGCGCTGATTCCTTTATTCTAAAGGAAAAATATATACAAGCTATTTTAGAAAGACGGAATGCGTAGTAACGCGTCCCGAGTTTGTCTGTATAGATAAACTTGTGTGCAACAACGAGTGAGATGTTTTTTGGTGGACTAATCTATATGTGGAGCTGTTCAAAATATAAGGCAGGCGTTACTCTCTCCGAGGTGATAGCGGTAATCGCCATCATGGGCATCCTTTCAGGCCTGGGGGTCGCAGGGCTCCAAAGTGCTGTGGCCAATGCGCGCGTCAAAGATGCCACTTTAAACGTAACCGCCTTTATGGAACGTACCGCTAACGAAGCCCGTCAGTTAAACGCAACGTTATGCGTTGTGCGAGAAGACGCCCAGAATTTGGGGACTTATATGGGAAGCTGCTCAGAAGTAACCGGTGGTGGGCTAAACAACGTCAGCAGGGTTGATGGCCTCTTGCTCGAAAGCCCAAACAGAATCCTCCAAAGCAGCGAAGTCTCTGCCACCGCAGTACTTGGTGGAATAAATCTTGCTGAAGACGGAGCGGAATTCACACCCAGACGCGGGCTGTCCGCTGCCCCTATCCAGGGGTTTTTCGCCGTGCAATACGGAGGCCAAGGTAAGTACGGGGCTGCAGCCAAGGTAAAGAACAGCAACCGTTTTATGCCTATGATGAAGTTCGATGACGGGGATTGGTCGGGGATATAGCAAGATGATGTACAAGCAAAGCACACACAAACAGAACCCGCGCATCCACAAAAAACGCGGCATCGGCATAATGGAGGTCGTAGTAGCGGCCCTGGTGCTCGGTATCCTCTACACAGCAGTGTCCAACCTGCAGAAGGGCAACCGCGAAGCTCTATTGCGCATACGTAGTCGCGACGGCGCTACCGAAGTAGCCCAGAACATTATTGATAGCTTGGGCGCACTAGGGCTTGCGAACTTCTACGAAGAGGTACTTCCCAAAGATGAAGAGGGAAACATACTTCCGCTTCCTCTCGAAGTGACGCGAGTCTGGAACCGTCCAGATGGCTATGGACCGGACATGAAGGTCACCTACGCCTGTACGGTCTGGGTGGACCGAGATGAACTCTATCAGGCGGAAAATTCATCTTGGATTGTCAAGGACCCTACCGTACTAGAGGGAGACCCTCTTTCCCATGTCTACGCTAAACGCATCAACGTCAAGGTCAGTTGGCCCGCGGGACCGAACCCCATTCATGCAATCAACGTTATGGGGGTAATACGATGATTAATGAAAAAGTCGTTCGTAATAAACCGAAGCGCGGTTTCACGCTAATGGAACTCGTGGTCTATATGGGACTTCTGGGTGTCATAGTCATAATCGCCGGCCGCGCCTTTACCGACTCCACCAAGTTCCGCGTGCGTACCCAGAACATGCTCCGCGCCACCCAAGATGCAGAAAACGTGGCTACACTGTTCAAGGCGGATCTTTCCCAAATGGGAGCGAAGAGTTCGGTCGAAGAAGGAATTGTCGTTCTAAACAATGTGGATTACGGCAATAAGTTCGGCGTTGTCCGGGACTCCGTATATATGGACCCAAACAACGCAACAGAGTCTCAAAGAGATTCATCATCATTTCGATTTATCGATTCCAACGATCCAGACCACATGGATAGCCTATTCATCCGATATGTTCGTTACGATAGCGATGGCCGTTTTCAGGCGGTCGAAGAAGCCCACTGGTACGTAGAAAACAATATTCTAAAGCGCTCCTGCCGCACGATTGATGAGCCCCTCAGCGGAAGCATTATCAACACGGACCTCTGCCGGCCGAAGGGCGAATCTGCCCTAACAGCCAAGCAATATGCGGTGGAAATTGCATCCGGAGTAACCAACTTCAAGGTTCTCCCAGCCGAGCCCCGGACCAAAGTGGATAACATACGCATTTTCCCTCCAGACACTTCAACGGACACGTTAACTGACGCAACCGCAAACTACTTTAGACTAGTCCCCAGAAGGAAAACCTTCGAAAGCTCAACAAATGATGATGATTTGTACTTGCCCGTACTCGTAGCAAATGAAAGCGGTACTATGAATGCCTCTGGCAATAGTCAGCGACTAGGAGGAAAATTGGTAACCGGCGAAGTGGGGCCTTTCCATTCGAACTGGGATAACAACGCCGAAGACACGCTAACCATGGAAAACCGCAGGTTCAACCAGCTTGTCGCTATCGGTAAGTGGAACGACGGCAACCTACATTGGCAGAAGGCCTGCGGAACATATGGACCTAGCGGCGGTCGCATTCGTCTGGAAAACGACGTCGAGTACGAGCTTTCCTTTAACATGCCTCTACCCGTGAACAATGTGGACAGAAGCCTTCTCTTCGTTCCAGGGAAAGACCATATGTCCGTGGGATTTCGAAATTACAGTACAGGAAAGGTTCCCAAGAATGAACACGGGGAGACCATTCTAGATGACTTTATGTTCTTCCCACCACTAGATCGGAATCGAGGCAACGGAAGAAGGATTATGCGTTTCACCGTTCCCGAAGAAATCGACGACGTGTGCATCGCCTTCACCTTCTCGTTCTATTCACCTTTAGCCCACGACGGCACACTCACCATAGAGAACCTAAGGCTCCGCAAGGTAGCGTCATCGACGTACCAGTTCAACGAGGGCTATGCTCCGCAGCTTAGGGACAAAAAGAATGTTAAGGCTTTTCGTTTGGTTCTATCGGTCATCAATAATGGCGAGGTGGGTAGCGACACTCTGGTCATTTCTACCCCAAGCAACGGACCCAGCGACTAGGAGGGATTTATGTATTTCGGAAAACAGGGCGTTTCCCTTGTCACAGTACTTCTCTTTATGCTGGTGGCCACCATCGCCGCCACGGCCACTTACAAGTGGATATCTAGCGAAGGCCGCTCCAGCGGCAGCCGCATGATGCAACGCGAGGCCTACCAGAGTGCCGTTGCCGGCATTGACAATGCCCGCACCTGGATGACGTTCCATGGCAACGACGTGGGCGCGCTCATTAGGCAGTACATGAGTGCCGAAAACAAGCTCCCTGATGGTTCACGCAAGTCGATAAACCTGGATAGCCGTCTTCGCTCCCTGCAGCGGAATGGACAGGATTTCCACGTATGGCTTACTGGAGTAAACGTTCAAAACACTACTTATAAGCTAAAAATTGTGTCTCAAGGTCTTGCCCGAAAAAATGAGATCAACGGAAATGAAGTAGCTGCAGCCTACCATAACGAGGTGGCCATCTTGAACGTGGACGGCCTGTACCAGGTAACGATACCACAAGTGCAGCACCACGCAAACATCGACTTCAATTTCGCGTACTATGGTGGGTCGTATACCTCCGCAGGCAAGGTGGTAATGACATCAGCAGTGGTAAACGGCAACTGGAGTGGAAACCCTCCAGAGGTAGACAACAACTGGATTGTGACGGGTAACATCTCCCTATCGGGTAACGACTTGAAAATAGGACAAACCGGTTGTATTGGCGGCAATGCGTCCATTGAGAATAACGGTATTACAACAACTGACTTTTATGTAGGCGGAAATTTCGATGGACTTATCAAAAAGGCCTTCGGCAACGTCTACTTCAACGGGGATGGCAAACATAGCGGTACGGGATCCATGATTATTGACGGCAACATGACCGTAAACGGATTCTACGAGACTGCCCAGAATGCTAGTGACAGGGCCACCAGGATAGGAGGCAACCTGTGCGTCTCCGATTCTGGAGCCATCGTTTCCAAAGCGACCACAGACCCTTTTATAGTGAACGGAAATGTGTGGATGCCTGGTCCCCGAAACCTATGGTATGGTTCGATTGAAAATTATGGCTCAGGAAGGCGTCTAGTTCATACAGACGACAACCAAGGCAGCTATAACAAGATTCTTCTTGGAGACTCCTCTTCGCAAGCCTTTATTGCAAGTGCCATATCTCTGAGTACGTTCAAGAGTTCCCTGCAAAACAAAAGTATTTCAGAAACTGCTGGGTCAAGAAAAGATTGTTCATCTAGGAAATCATCGGAAGACAGATGGCGGATTTTGAAGGGCGTGGGCGGAACGAGTAATGTTCCTATGAGTGCAGACAACAAGGATATTTGTGGGTCCTGGGGAAATAATACAAAATATGAGGCGTGGTTAGGCAATGGAAATAAAACATTTTATGTAGAGTATTATGACAACGGGTGGCAAACATGGGAGGCAAACACCTATAAGCCATACAATCAACACACCATTAGTGATGGCGACAACAAATATGCCATGTATCACCCAGGAGGGACGACCGATGTGGAATTTCGTATTTATAACAATTCCAATTGGCGATACTGGGTTGCTAACTGGAATAATGCTCAGTGGATGCAATTGAATTGGGTGGATGATTACGAGTATGATAACCGTTATGATGTTTGGAGATTGGACGAGGGGCAAATTAGTGACAAATTTAAAACACCAACCCCCATAGGTGCCTATTTTGTGGGTGGCAATGTCTTTTACGACCTGAAAAACTACAACGGCTATAACTACGACATGAATGGAGGTAAGGCAACGGGCTCTCCATACTGCAAGAAAAAGCAAGGTGATACCTACCGCCCCGATTGCCGCGTGACGCCTTGGTTCAGGGCCAACGGTACGGTGTCAAATACCATGCCCGATGAAAGAGAGTTTGCCTGTGCCGAGTCTGTAATGGAAGACTGTTTCAACATCTGGGAAGAAAGTGATGAAGGATGCGACGGTTCCAAGTTCCTCGTAGACGACCCCCTGATAACGGATTCTCTGGCATACCTGCCATATGCCACAAAGGGATGTGCTGCAAGTATTACCACCTGGCCACAAAGTGGCTTTGAGACAACTCTAAACAACTGCTACAAGGAAAATGCAGAAGATGATACCAAAAGGGATGCAAACCTCTACAACGGCTACCTGGTGGTCCACATAACCGGAGGCAGTCCAGGACAAAACTATAGCCCAGACGCAAATACACCCCTAAAAGGCAAGTTCATCATTGTCGTAGACAATCGCCTTCAAGCGGGGCAAAACGGACTGCCTCGAACTACCGCCGATACAAAGGTTTTCCTTTTTCTTAGAAACGGAGCTAATTACGTCCAGCAAATCGTGGAGCACTACTTCATTTACACCAACAAAAATATTGGCGAATCTGGACAGCTCAACCTAACGGGAACTCTGTATGCTCCCGCTCGCGCCTGTGCAACGACAAAATTCCAGTCTTCTATATTGAACTTCGATCAAGCCCTAGTCCAAGATCTAACCGATGCCGGAGTCATCTGCCAAAATGACGGCAGTGGAGGATGCGGCGGTGGAGGAAACGAGGGTGACGGAGAAGGCGGTAATGCCGCCGGCGGCGGCAATCTGGAAGTTATCGACGGAGGCAAGGATTCCTATTACATCTCCATGGCTCCACAGTTGGGAGTGACCGTAGAAACCCAGTATGCCGGCAGGGAAAACCTGATCATGGGTGATGACGGCAATACTCCTTCCCTAGATCCGTCTTTCATTGTACTGCCGAGAATAATCTACCTGCCTAGGGATCCCTACGGCAAGCTCTCTGACTATTACAGCATTGTTCCCCTGAACGGTTCTGACTTAACGTCCAACAAGGTCAATGTCCAGTGTGCGGCAGGCCTTCCGGCAGGAGACCTCTACAATGAGGCTGCCGGCGTTCTCTTGGATCAGAAAGTCTATAGGTGCAACGCCGGTGCAACAGTCCCAGGATACTCAAGCGTTCCATTCTGGGTGGTCGTCAACGGGGTATTGGGCAGCGCTCCACAAGTATCCTTCGTTGAAACGGTCCAGGAAATGTCCCCCACAGGCACTGCCCAGGTTCACGCCAACATTCCCGCTCATGCTACTCCCATAACAGTCCTGGTCGCATGTCCCACGTCAACGACTTCTGGATGGAGCTACCAAATGAACGAGGAATACGACCCACACCTGAACAATGGCGTATGTTCATTCACATTCCCGCAAGGAGCAGAAGGTCAACTGAAGCTGTTTGACGTGACCACCGACGGCGCGAGCAACGGGACAATGTTCTTCCAGTTGCTGGGTGGCGAAGGGTATGCCGTCACTTGGCCCTTCATTTCAGAACTACACGTTTCCAATCTGGCCACAATCAACCGTGTCAACCCTTCTGATGAAGAAATTGATGAATACTGTAATGCCTTGCCAGATGACTGTCCCGCGGCAGGACACCGTGGCTCTTTGGAATGGCCCGATTGTCCCGTAGATTCCATCTGGGTGGAGCCTTCTATATTCGCAGCCATCAAGGACACGAATAACTCCTGGGAGGTTCCCGCTGGTGGTACAGGCACCCTTACTCTAGAGGCAAAAAATATCAGCAGTTGCGTAGTTATCATCCCCCTAACAGACAATGCGCTCGACCGCAGTACCATCGAGGCAGACAAAATCTACACACTCAAGGCCATAGCCAAGGCCCGCAAGAGCTCCGTAAAGGTAGGATTCGTAGGCGACGTGGGTTCGGGCAATAACCCTCACGTAACAATTGATGCCAACACGCGCTCTCTCACTTGCTACTACAATGAGGTCAAAGACAATAATCCAAAAGCGTGTACAATGGACCTATACAGTGGCGAGACTGTAAATGTTTCTATTCTAAAGAGCGATGGCGAAAATGAGAACTTCAACTACTGGAAATGCGAAAACAATGGTGGCATTACCTGTCCCACCACAGAGCCGATCACCAGCTCCAACTACACGAGCTTCATCATAAAAGACAATAAGGCCGTCTTGTACGCCCACTTCGGCGAGGTGGATAAACATTGCTTCTTTGATGAATTCAAGGAGGGTGGCGTAGAATGCCGCAGTGGCAACAACAAGTACTGCATAGACAAGTGCGGTAACGCAGTAGATGACGTGTGCGTGAATGCCATCGAGGGTGGTTCCTTCACCAACTCCAAATGGCACCTGATCGAGGGGACCCTGAGCGACATCGAGGACACCTACGAGAGCATCTCCATAGACAACGCTGCCTCCAGGAGGAGCAGTCGCTCCACTCGCGAAGCTGTGAAGGTTATGAGCACCGTAGAGGCAGGCCTCCGGGGAACCCTCAAGGCACTAGTCCAGCTACCCAAGGCCACATCCAGTTTTGGAAAGAATTCGCCAAAGATTGCAAAATCCGGTTTTCTACTCCACTCCAATGCGACAGGCTCCGAGTTCCTGATGTTGAATGTGTTCGTGAACACCGAAGGCAAGGTAGAAGCAAGCCTTTGCCCCAATGCAGGAACAGAAAACTGCCTCTCGGCTCTCCCCAAGAGGGACGGCGCCGCCCTATCCGCCTCTCCTTCTTCTATGGTGATGGTTGAGGCTATTCTTACCGACTCCAGTACCCTAGAACTGATTGTGTTCTCTGGGAACTACTACGAGACCCCAGACACCTATACTACTTCTATCAAGCTGTACAACCTGCCCGAAAGCTATGCCAATCGCAATCACGAGTACGTAGGTTTCAGTATGGCGGATCCCAACTTCAAAATTTACGGTATCGGCTGGAGCAGCGATGACTACGGCGCCGATGGTTGCTGGGACACCTACCCGACGGTCAAGTGCTCCTTCTCTGCCGTGGCAACCGACGGGGTAATCCCCACAGAGACGACGGTAGAGCCCTGGGTCGGTCACTCTGGATGGTTTGATAGCAAGAGTTGCACCCCCATTTACTACTACGATAACGGTACTGACGCCTGTAGTGGTCAGGCCGGTTCCGAAGTGTCCTGCCCGAGTTCAGGATACTATTTCAGCAACATCGGAGCGGGGCAACACGGATACCGTGACAACGGCGTAGATGTCAAGGCCGCCAAGGCCTGGTTGAACTGCTTTAGCACCGATAACAAAGTTGTAGCCTGGGCGGCGGGGACGCAACGCGCCCATTGCGGCATGTTCTGGACAGGCAAGTTCACGGAGTGCACGAGTCACGCTGATCTCGGCTCACTCTCCGCCATCAGTTCCGGCGGGACAGAAGGTACGATTACCCTAACGGGAACAGTCAACTTGCGCGGTTCCACATTAAACATCTCTCTAGAGAATCCGAACAATAGCCAGATGGAAGTATGGTTACTGAGTAAAAACGACACCTGGGGTGCTGATGATTTCGCCAGTAACGCGGAGCGATTCTCAGGAACAACCGCTAGTTTCGACGTGGTGGAAAGCTTTGCCGATGGAGCACAAGGCTTCGATCCCGAAAATGTGAAGCAGGTAGTGATCAAGAACCTTGGCGACGGCACCGTGTCCAACGTCTCAATCAGCTCCTCCTGCAAGAACGCCGTGGGCATTTCCAATTGCCAAGTATCCTACAACGAAGCAAACAGCCGGTGGGAAGTCTCCGCAGATGTGAGTAACAAGAGCAAGGTCTCCGGCTATGCCGTGACCGGGCAGGTGGCCTCTTCTACTGTGGATGCCGCCAGCACCAGCGAGCAACCCTCGTTGTGGACTAGCGGAACTTCTGTCGATCGGGCGACCTGGTATATAGACCATAACCCCTACGAATCCTACCAAGGCAGCACCTTCAACTTCTCGGCCTCCGTCACAAACGCTAGTGGCGAGACTATCTCGACCACCTGTACCCCTGCGGTGACCATCGGGAGCATCAGCTGCAGCGATGCTACGTCGAGCAACATCGCTAGCGGTGCAGCTTGGCCGGCATTCAACTTCAAGCTGAACAACTGCCCCCAGAACAGCTGTGACTATGAAATCCTGTTTGATGACGGTCTGTTGAGCGGAAACACCGCCTGTACAGACGGACCCTGTTCTGGTTCCGGTGGCGGAAACCAAGGCTTATCGAAGACCAAGAGTGGTAACGCCGAAGAATGTACAACCGAAGGCGGTTGCAGCCACACCTACGAGGTGCGGAGTTCCAATGCGGAGAAAAACTTCACGCCCTGTAATGTGTCGTTTAAAGTGCTGCCGCTTTCAAGCAGTTCAAGCGAAGCGAGTAGTAGTAGCAGTGCACCTCCAAGTAGTAGTTCCGGAGGAAGTGCGACATGCGTCTGGGAAAATGGGGCGACAAGTTTCTGGCCTGGACAACAAAATGTGAAACTCATTGTTTCCAATATTCAAGGCTTGGCATCTGATGCTAACTTCACTTTGACATGCGGCACCGCCTCTACAAGCTCTACGTGTCGAGTGAGCGGATCTTGCGACAACCTTCAGTTCTCTGTTCCGAGTACAGTAGGTACGTACACGTGCACTTTGAAGAATAACTCAATGACATTGTGTACACCTTCGCTAGAAGTCAAGCCCCCCCTTTCGTGTTCAGTTTCCTCGAGCACGGTTCCCTACGGAGGTAAGTTCAAATTTACGGGCAAAACGGCGACAAGTAGCTGCCACAACTGTAAATTGTATCGGGGCAATAATGAACATCAATACATAGACAACCAAAGCAATATCGAAGATTATGAGATAACGTTCAATTGGTCCACATCAAAAACATTTACTTATGAATGTCAATGCGATAATATGGCTAGTTCGGCAAATAAATGTTCGCAAACTGTTGCATCACGGGTAGATCCACCGACATTTGACTGCAAAACAGGGCTGAAAGCTACCATTGATGAGTCTAACAATGTGACGATAGGCTTGGAAAATGTAGTTGGCTGTCACGAAGGAAGTCCCTGGTGCCATTACAGCATCACGGGAACGGGCATCTCCGAAAAAACGGGGACCGGAATCTCCAATGGTACCGTAAACCTGGGCGCGTTCACGGACAATGGTACTGATGGTAGTACTAAAACTTACTCCGTCACCCTGGAGAATTCTGCAGGTGTTGGCGAAGCACAGACCTGTAGTGTGGAGTTTACCGCAGGTTCCAGTGCTATTCCAGTTACTATCAGCTACCAAGATTACAAATCTTTCACACCAGGAAACACATACACTTTAACATTCAGTGGGTCAAGAGGCGGCGTATTCCGCTGTACATATACTGATAGGGCCTACAGCTTCAAAATGGGTGTGTACGATGGTTCCGATTGGAATGTTGGGGCGAACACCGGAGGACAAGCAACAAAGTCAAATCCAGGTAATGGAGCTGTTAAAACATTTGTTGTAGATTCTGACGCACCTACAGACTTGAAGTGTGCAACTGACTGGTAATATTAAATAACTCGCACAAAGGCTCCCCATTGGTGATGTGAACCCCGAAAGTTTTGTCCAACTTTCGGGGTTCACATCATTTGCGGGGAGGGGGCCTTTGTGTTTAAGATTATTAAGTGCCGAAACCACATTCACTAAGATCATTTCCGTCGTCTGATTCTACACAGATACTTTCTACAAAAGTCTTCTTTGTAGATGTATATGTCGCTTTATCTCCGGTCATTTCTCTAAAGTTGTTGTTGCCTGTATGATTATGACTTTGCCCCGGTTTATAGTAACTCAAGCCATTTTGAGAGTGTTGGCAATAAAATCTAATATCAGGAGAATAATACTGATTGTTCCATATGCCGGTCAATTTAAAGCATGAACCGCTGGGAACATTTGTGTACCCCCCTGGGAAGTTGTTTCCGTCAGTTATTTCTAATTCAATAGGAGTATTTCCGCTGGAACCTGCGGTAGGTTCCTGCTAAACCAAACACCCCCGCGGACTTTGCTATCCACAGGGGTGTTTGTTTAACGCCCTATTTTGTCTCTACTTGGTGGGAGAAGAAGCGCTTTCTGCGGCGATTTTCCGGGCCTTTTCAATCAGGTCGCTTGACACGCCAAGGGACTCCAGGATGTCTATGCCTTCCGCACGGCCCTCCGCACGGCCTTCTGCGCGTCCTTCAGCATGGGCTTCTTCACGGACTTGTTCACGGGCTTTGGCTAAGCCTTCGTCAACGCCGCGACGTATACCGCTGGCAATGATAGTATCTATCTCTTCCCGTGTCATCATGTCTCTTTCCTGCCTCGCTAAGAGTTCGTCGTCTGCATTGTCTACCCGTATGCGTTCTAGGGCTTCCCCAAGGACATCTTTGCCGAAGTCTGGCAGCTCCTTGCCGTCGCCGGCGTGGTTCAGCAAGTATAGCCAGGCGTCTAAGGAACTGTCGACCTCGCCGGCAGACTTCTTGAACTTGGGCAGACTTATCATAATATATTTATTTTTCGTGAAAACGGGTGCGGTGTTCCCGTTTTTCAGTGCGTTGCGGCTATAAAGGCTCCATTCATCAATGTATTCTCCTTCCTTGGCCTCGGGCAAGTCGAAGTCGCAAATCCAAATTGAGACGACTTCCGGCAACTCGTACCGTTTGTTTTCCCGTACATCCTTGCTGAGCGCCAGGAACTCCTTGGACCGTTCCATCTCCTGTTTGCCCTTGATAATCAGGAATGCCTTGTAGAGGACGACTCTGTCGATAAAGAAGTCGTGTCCCGCCCTCTGCATCTCTATATCAATGAACCTCCCTGTCCCCGTGGTGGCAAAGATGTCCAGGATAACCTTCTTGCTGCGGGCAGAGCGTATGGTTATGGTCTTGTCGAAGGTGAAGGAGAGTCTTTTGATTCTGTCATTACCTTCCAGTTGTAGGACTCCGTCTAAAAAGTCCTTGAGGGCGTCCTCGCTGTCAAAGAGTTCCTTGAAGCCGGTGTCGTATTTTGGATCCAGATAGACTTGCCCCTGCAACGATTCGGGGATGGGTTTCTTGCGGATGGGTTTGATTTTCTTCTGCTTGTTTTTGCTCATAATGTCTTTATTCCCGGGTACGCCCCGGTGTACGGCGGAGCGGATTGCCCCGTACTGTATAAGACTCTTTTTTAAGCCGAAATATGCCGGAAATTTTTGTTTACTTCTCTTCGATCTTTACGATGGGCTCATCCATCATACGCTCGGCAATCACCTCGGGGGTCTCCTCGGCTATGGCAGCGTTGGATTCCTCGGGCATCCAAGGCTTATCCAGGCTCTTTTCCCAAGAGACCGTAGGCGCCTGGACCACCTCGTGAGACGTATCCACTACAGGCAGGCCCAGAATTTCGCGGGCGCGGTTCAGAGCCGCATCGATATTGCCCAGGGCATTTTCTTCACCCAGCTGCTTGAGCACCCCTGCACGGGTCAGGGCCACCACAGGCTGGGCATGCACGCCGCTCAAGAGTAGCTGGGTGCCTTCGCTCTTGCATCGGTTCAGAAGGTCTTCAATCATCTGGATACCGGCGGCATCGATACTGGACACACTACGCATACGCAAAATGAGAATCTTCGGTTTGTCGGAGATGCGGGCCATGGTATCCTTGAACTTGTCTACGGCCCCGAAGAACAGGGAACCGGCCAGTTCGTAAACCACCACGCCCTTGGGCACCTGGCGGCTGAGCTCGTTGTGAGCGGCCTCTTCATCATCTTCCCTGAGGGCCTCGGTCACAGTCTCCATCTCGGACACGTCGCTCATGCGCTTAATGAACAGCACAGCAGCCAGCAAAACGCCTACCTCGATAGCCACCGTCAGGTCGATAATCACCGTCAAGAAGAAAGCCACCAGCATCACGATAACATCGCTCTTGGGAGCCTTGAACATCTTGATAAAACTCCGGTAGCCGCACATGTTGAAAGCCACCTGGAAAAGCACGGCAGCAAGAGCCGCCATAGGAATCATCTCGGCATACTTGCCCAGCACCAGCATAATGAGCAGAAGCACCACCGCATGCACCAGGCCCGAAACCGGGCTCACGGCGCCGTTACGGATGTTGGTGGCCGTACGGGCAATGGCGCCCGTAGCCGGAATGCCGCCAAATACAGGAGACAAAATGTTGGCGATTCCCTGGCCAAAAAGTTCAGTATTGGAGCGGTGCTTGGTACTGGTCATACCATCGGCCACCACGGCGCTAAGCAAGGACTCGATGGCCCCCAGCATGGCAATGGTAAGGGCCGGCTGGAACACCTTCTGCATCATCTCCAGGCTGATATTGGGCAGGTGGGGCACCGGGAATCCGCTGGGAATATGGTTCTTCATGCCGATGGTCACCACGCCGTGACCGTTAATCGGGTCGTCCCAGCCAAGCACCTTCACCAGTACCGTCGCCACCACGATGGCCACCAGGGAACCCGGAACCTTCGTGGTCACTTTCGGCCACAGAATGCACACCGCCAGGGCCACAAGACCCACAATAACGGCATATATATTTATAGTGTCAAAAGAAGAGGCATAGAGTTTGATCTTGCCCACCGCATCGGCAGGGTCCTTGGCCAAGAAACGCAGGCCAAAGAAATTGGGCACCTGGCCCAGGGCGATAATGATGGCGATACCCGCCGTAAAGCCCACTGTCACAGGGTACGGGATAAACTTGATGATGGCGCCGAACTTCGCAAGGCCAAAAATCACCAGGAAAATACCGGCAAGCAGAGTGGCAGACGCAAGACCGTCATAGCCGTACTGTGAAACGATGCCGTAGACAATCACGATAAAGGCGCCCGTGGGGCCGCCAATCTGAAAGCGGGAGCCACCCAACAGCGAAATGGCAAAGCCAGCAATGATGGCCGTATAAAGCCCCTGCTCAGGACCCACGCCCGAGGCGATGGCGAAGGCGATGGCCAGGGGGAGCGCCAAGATACCCACGATAAGCCCGCTCATCAAATCGCGGGTCAAGTCCTTGCGGGTATAGCCACGCCTTACAACGCGGGCAAATTCAGGGGTAATAGTCGCCACGACACCGTTCAGATAGTTCTTGACGGAATTCTTGGCATCAATAGTCTGCATCGGGGCTCTCCTAGGTAAAGGCGGGCCCAAATTTAGAAAAGTTTACAACCCCCGTTAAGGGAGATAAGAAAAAAAGAATACTACAACAAGCCCTTCTTCGCAGAACGCATCAGGTTCTTGACCTGCTTGTTGGTCAGCTGGGGCACCTCGGCATCACGCTCGCGGCGGGACTTGGGTGCGCATTCCTCGCACAAGAGCCTGGTCACCGTACCAAAGCTGGTGGCGCCGTCCATCTTGTCAGCCTGGCGAGAGCGGTAAGGTTTCACCAGCGCTTCGCGGTGGCACTTGTCGCACACGCCCATCTTGGGGGGAGCGGGTTCACGCTTCTCTTTTTTCTTCTTTTCTTCGTCCATGGCCCAGGCGCGAGCGCTCGCGGCATTCTTTGCGGCAAAATGATCATCAAAAAGACTCATGGTAACTCCTTTACTTCAACTCTTTTAATATACAATCTTCAAGGAACATAGATAGCAGGGTCACGCACAAAGAGGTGGGTTTAGAGGCCTCCGAGAAAAGGCTACGGCCAAACTTGCCCCGTTCCTCCTGTTTGGCCTGAAAGTTTTGCACATGGGCTTCCCAGTCAAAGATTCCCACACGGTCTGGCGCCATACTCACAAAGCCCCGGATGGCCTGGTTCAGCACCTCCACCTGGTCGCCCCCATCAGGAAGCATTTCGGTAGGAATAGTCAGCAGGTCCAGGTCGGACTGGGTCTTTTTCAGAAGTTCGTCCAGCAGGGTGCGGTAGTGCTCCGCCACCACCTCCCCTACACCCCGTTCCCGCATCAAGTCGTTTAGACCAAGGCCCAGAACAATGCGTCCGGCCTTCTTGCCGATGATGTCTGAAGACGCCCGTGCAAAGAGCTGTGGGATAGAGAGCAGCACGGGAGCGTTGATGGAAAACTGCATGGGCCGATTGGGCTCTGCACACAGGAGCATCTCGGTACAGCGGAAGGCGGCCTCGCCCCCGCTTCCGAGCAGTTCATCACCGATTATCAGAATCCGGTTTTCCAAATTTCTCGCTCCTAAAACAGTCCCCTTGATGCTAGTCCCTAAGTCCCTGGATCCCCTCCTTCGTTTCACTCAGTCGAGGACGACGTTTGAGTGATTCACTCAGTCGAGGATGACGCTTGAGTGGGCATTTTACCTACAATCTACACTTTGTTTATTGGCTTGACCACCGTCAGGGTCCAATAATTTCCCGTTTTCTTTCGGGAAAGCACCTTTATGCCGTCGGCCACCAGGGAGCCCGGCACGTTTTCTATGGGCGAGCCCTCATCTAGGTAGATGTCGAGTTCTCTGCCTGCCGGGAACCCCGCCATCACCAAGCGGGACCGGACCGAGTTCCCGGGGCAGGCCACGCCCCGCAAGTCCAGCACCTTCGGAAACTCCATTTTCAGGCTTTCCGGTATGGGTTCCGTCTTTGATTTTTCACAAAAATCCACGATTGCTTCGGCATATTTCTCGGGGCTTTGCACCCACTCCCCTATGGGATATTCAGAAGGGGTCTTGGCCAAGAACCAGGATAGACCATCGGTGCCGGTAAGACTTGCAGAACACTCCCTGCGGATCCAGTCCGTGCAGGCATATGTCAAGAGTTGCACAAGAGAATTGCCGAAACCCTCTTTTTTTCGGTTGTTTTCAACCCAAACTAAAAGCGGATTTTTGTCCATCTGGCGGTGCCTTGTCAAGGGGTAAAAACGAGAAAATTTTCTTTTTTTTCAAAATTTCCAAAAGCGATAAAAAAACTATCAAAAAATTCGTAGAAGGTGTAGAAAAGTTTTGTTAACCTTTCTATAATTGGCGTCAAGCATTCAAGTATGCAAAGGTTTTTGGAATTATGATAAACAGTGTCCTACTCTATGCGATGTTCGTGGTGTACGTCATCGCAGGCGTTGGCTTGGTCATTTACGGTTTTAGTTGCTATTACAGTATTTACCTGTTCCTGAAGAACAGCCGAAAGACCCGTCTTACCGACCGCAAGAACATTCTCCAGTTTTACCGTGAACATTCCATGGCGGACCTGCCCCAGGTTACCACCCAATTGCCCGTGTTTAACGAGGCCAACTGCGTGGAGCGACTGCTGGAGGCGGTCTGCGCTATCGACTACCCCAAAGACAAGCACGAAATCCAGGTCCTGGATGATTCCACCGACGAATGCTACGAAGTAGCCAAGAAGAAGGTGGAGGAACTGGCCGCCAAGGGCTACGACATCAAGCTCATTCACCGTACGAACCGCTCCGAATTCAAGGCGGGCGCCCTCAAGGAGGCTATGAAAGTGGCCAAGGGCGATTTCCTCGCCATCTTCGACGCCGACTTTGTGCCCGAAAAAGACTTTTTGCTGAAGACCATTCCCTACCTGGTGATGGACGAGAAGATCGGCCTGGTCCAGGGACGCTGGGGCCACCTGAACCGCACCGAGTCCGGTCTTACGCTCGCCCAGTCCATCGGTATCGACGGACACTTCGTGGTGGAACAGTCCGCCCGTAGCTGGGGCAAGCTGTTCATGAACTTCAACGGAACCGCCGGCGTGTGGCGCAAGCAGGCCATCTACGGCGGTGGCGGCTGGGAAGGCGACACCCTGACCGAAGACATGGACCTTTCCTACCGCAGCCAGCTGGCCGGCTGGAAGATGAAGTTCGTCTTCGACGTGATCGTGCCCGCCGAACTCCCCAACGACATCAACGCCTTCAAGGCGCAGCAGTTCCGCTGGGCAAAGGGCTCTATCCAGACCGCCATCAAGATTTTGCCTCGGGTGCTCAAGTCCAAGGTTCCTTTCCGCGTGAAGATTGGCGCCATCTTGCATACGACCCACTACTCGATTCACCCCTGTATGCTCTTTACCGCCCTCTGCGCATGGCCTCTGCTCGCCTTCTTTGAGCCGGTGGCTCACCTGCCGGGCTGGGCCTACACCGTCGGTTTCAGCTTTATCTTCCTTGCCGCTATCGCTCCTTCTGTACTTTACTTTGTGGCCCAGCGCTGCTCCGGCTATACCGGCTGGAAAATCCGTCTGCTCAGTCTGCCTATTCTGATGGCGCTGGGCGTTGGCATTGCCGTGAGCAACTCCCGCGCTGTATTCTCCGCCGTCATCGGGTCCAAGGGCAGCTTTGTCCGCACCCCCAAGAGCGGCGGCTCCAAGAAAAAGGCCAAGAGCCACTACGCCCAGAAGTTCCCCTGGCAGGCCGTTATCGAACTGGCGGTGGGAGTCTACTGTATCTTCGGTCTACTAGAGTATATCGGTGCCCAGAAATTTATCATCGGGCCTTTCCTCGCCCTCTATTCTGTGGGCTTCCTTTCGGTGAGCGTGCTCTCCTTTATGCACTACATCGGAAACATCATCGAGATGCACAGGGCCAAGAAGAACGGCTAAGATTCAAAAACGAGATTGGATTGTATTCGGATCGGGGTTATCCACGATCCGATTTTTAGTTTGTCCCAAATCCTGTAAAAGTTGCTTGGAACTGGCCTGATAATTCCTCTGCAAGAGGACATAGTCCCCGTGCAGGTTTTTCCATACGCCAAGGGCCACTAGCGTTACAATTCCCGCGCAGGCCATGGCCACCATCAGTTCCATCAAGGTGAATCCGTCTCTACGCATCTCACAATCCTCTTTAGTGTCAAGTTGTCCCACCGTCCAGACGTCTCGTGGATGGTAACCCATTGCAAGGGCGCCCCTCCGGGGACCCGTTCAAAAGACAAGGTGAAGTCTATCCCCTGCCGAGAAACCGGAGAAATGTACCGGCTCGCGTCGGCCTCGTCGCGCTTGGGCTTAACACAAGGACTTGGCGAGGCCACCTGTTCTTCCATCAACTCCACCGCCGTAAGAAGCGCCAGGCCTTTTTTGGCCTCCCGGTCCTTGATCTGCACGAATCCAACGATGACGTGCCCGATACCCGCCGCTCCTATGGCAAGGATGACGGCGGCCACCAGCACCTCCATCAGGGTAAAGCCCCGTTTCATAGGCGCCCCCAGATTTTTCGCCGGCCCTCAACGAAGGCGGGGAGTATAGATCCGTCAAATATCTCTCCCCAGGCAGACACCATGACGATTGGGAACAGTCCCTTGGCGCGGTCCTCCATCTGGAAACTGGAGACCAGGGCAACCCCACTAAAACGAGCGTCATCTTCCGCCCGGAAATTCCCGCGGGAAACTAGTTCCAGATACCCGACAGAAACCTCTCCCTGAAAGACAACGTCCCCAAGGGTATACAGGCGAAGCGTATCGAAGCGGGCCTTTCCCCGAACAAGGACATTTCCATCCACCCAGAAGCTGGCCGACCGCACGCTATCCGAGAAGTCCATCTCCAAGTCGCCCTGATGGACCACTGCCGACATAAACAAGGACCCCTGGAAATAACGCTTGTTCCCGTACAAGGAGTCCTTTGCGCTTTCCTGGATTCTCTTTTCCAGGTCGAGCCTGTAATCCGAGGCTCCATAGCTCCATTCCCACAAAGAGACGCTGTGGGGCTCCGCACCGGCCAAGAAGCAGATTTCCGCAGCACAGATTTTTTCCCATGGCCCAAAGAGCTCCGACTGTACAGGGGGCAATTCCGGATAGTAATCCGACGGAAATCCCTGCATATGAAGCATCACTGCCGATTCCGCCTTATAGAAATTTTCAAAATCCGCCTTATAGCGACCCAGTGCAGGGTTCAGCCAGCCCGCCGATTTCAGAAGGGTGGTAAAAAGTAGCGTCAATGAAAACAGCAGTATCGCCACCAGGGGCAACACGAACCCGCGGGAACTAGAATGTAGCGCCATTGAGCACCTCCCATTCCCTACCTCCGCATTCCAGCACAACCCGTTCCCGAAGCACAGACTTTACACGGTACGCTCCCAGAGAATCTCCGGTCCTTTTCATAACCCTTTCGCCATCCACCTCTCCCGAGAACAGACGGCTACCGATGATTCCCTGAATTACTAGAGCTGGCTTTACGCATTCGGGAGCCACAGTCCCATTTCTCGGGAGCCGGCCTTTCACAAGGGCCTTTGGTCCCGTTTTTTTTGATATGGGTTCTGTCGCGGGTGGAGTAAGCATAGGAGCTTCAGGACCGAGAGGTTTCCCGCACCCGGTATCAAGATTTTCCCATGCCAAAAATCCCGCTGTCATCATTGAGAAAAATAGTATTATAGACAGGGCGAACCGTTTCCAGGGCCTTCTGGGTTCCAGATGCAAGCCTTTCCAGAACGGGTCCCGGGCGGCCTTCCGGAATTTTATCATCCAGGAATCGAAAGGGGCCTGGAAATTCACATCCGGCTTTTCCAGATTCCCACAGCAAAAAGAAGACGCCTGCGAGAAAAGCGGATCCTGGTGCAGGAACTCATCCATCTTCGCAAGACGTTCCAATGCAAGAGGCGCTCCCTGCGGGCCACCGTAGCCCCGTTCTTCAGACCAATGGCACAATCGCCCTTCGTAAAAGACCAGTATGTACAGCACCCCATCCACAATCGCCGCATAACGGAAGTTTTCGTGCCCTTCCCGAGAACGCATCTGCTCGTCGGCACAAGCAAACAGGAATAGGGACGCAGGCAGCTCCCGTCTACCACGCTGGTTTTCCCGATCTGCTAGAATCACCAGGTAACGGTGGTGACGGCCCTCCGATGAGTTGAAGGATACCATCTTCCAGAATTTCGGAGTCTTCTCAACTTCCGGAAAATCTCTGTGGAAAAATTCCATCAGACTTTCTTCCGCTAGGTTCTGGCCAAAGCCCGTCACCAGTTCCCAAGTACAAATCCTGGCCGGGACACCTTGGATGCGGGCCATCAGAACTTCACCTCCGGCGTAATGAAGATGGCAAGCTCGCTTTCCTCCTCTTCTTCGCTCTCGTAGCTGAAAAGTCTACCGATGAAGGGTATGCTCCCGAGAAAAGGAACGGCTGTGCGCACCTCGGTGCGGTTCTTGCGTACCAGTCCCCCTAGGCAAAGGGTCTCTCCATCCTTCAGAAGCACCACCGTCTTTAGGTTCCGGGTGCTGATATCCCGCGGGCCGTCACCGGAGCTGCGTCCCGCCGTCTTGATTTCGGGGGCCACGTCCAGAGTGATGACTCCCTCCCGCGTTACAGATGGCGTAAGCTCCAGAGATATTCCATCGTTGAAAGAGCGGTAGTCCGTAATGGGGTAACCTTCGGCACTGACCTGGCTTACCAAGTAATAGACCGTGTTGGTCACGTTCAGTTCCGCCTTGTTGCCGTTCAGCGTAGTGAGCCTCGGGCGGGCCAGAACCTTGGCCTGGTTGTTCTCTTCCATAGAAGCCAGTTCCAGCTCAAAGCGGTCCGGCAGTATGCCGATTTTCCCGACGGCGCCCTTGCCAGAAGCGTCTTTTCCCAGAAAATCCAGAAAGCCCTTTATGCCCAGGTCTCCTTCTTTGGTACGCCTGCCAGAACCTCCCCGAAGCCCGATTTCAAAGGCCTTGCCCTTCTTGAATTCCACAATGACGCAAGAAAGGGTCACCTGCATCATGGGCACGTCTATTTTCTGCAACATAGCCTTTACCGCCTGAATCCGGTCTGCCGGCCCTACGAGCAACACCGCATTCTGCTCCTTCACTTCGGACATGGTCATCTCGCCGGCAGGAAACGTCTTCCCCAGCTGCTGAAGGGCCTTTTCACACTGGAGGTGCTTCAGCGGGTAGAGCTCCGTAGTAGAAAGCGGATTCCTGGAACCTCCCTCCGATACAGATAGGGTGTTCGAATCCAGCTGGAACGTGTAGCGGCTCCCCCGGAAAAGCAGCTGCAGAAAATCCTGGAGCCGTACCGCCGTAAAATCCAGACGGACCTTTTCTTCCAGGTTGCCATACAGGGCAAGATTCAGTTCCGCAAGCTCCGCAAGTTCCTTCAGGGTCTCTCCCACCGATACTTCATCTAGATGGGCATCGTACAGCTCCCCGTTCTTCCAGATTCTCGGGGAACGTTCCGCAGAGCCGCCAGCCCCAGCCTCCCCCGCCTGCGTCCCAGAACCCTGGACCATCAAGCATCCGTTTTTCTTTTCCACCAGAAAGCCGTTGGCCTCCATCAGGGAGCGGAAAGCGCTCTCTGGCGGCAGACTGCGGATGCTTCCGGAAATGCGCCCCTGGACGCCGGGTTTCCACAAGATGTTCAGTCCAGTAGTGGAACCGTACTCCTCCAGAAATTCCAGAACGTCCTTTTCCTGGAGCTGTAGCGATATGGTGGAATCCTGCATCTGGATATGGCTCATCCCGCGATGCTTCTTTGGCCGAAGAACAAGCAGGTTCTCCTTCTGGACCAGTTCCAGCCCGTTGGATTCGCACAGGGCGGAAAGCCCTTCCAGCAGGGAAACCCCCTCCAGATGAAAGGTCACCCGACGCTCCACAGAGGCGTCGACCAAAATGGGAACGTCGGAAGCCAGAGACAGGGAGCGGGCCACTTCCTGGACAGGTGTATCCACAAAATCCAGGGTCAGGGTGCCCAAGGAATCCGGCGTAGCGCCGAAAGCGAAAACGGCTAGAAATACAACTAGGGAGACAAGGGTTCGCACCACAGGACCTCCATGAAAAGCATATCCAAAAGAGATTCCTGCGGAATCCGCCAAAGAACGCCCATAGGCATTCCGGCAGACAAACTACAAAATCAAGGTGGAAAAAAACTAGTGCCTTAAACTTTTTAGGCTTTTTTTCTGTTCCGGGGTAATCCTGTAGCTCTCGATAGCCTTCTGGATAGCCTTGTTATGGGTCCAGGGGTCCAGCTTTCGGCCCTGAATAAAAGGCATCGCAGCCTCGTATTGCTTGGCCAGGGCCGTGGCAAAAAACCAGGCCACCATCATCTTCACATAGTAATTTTCTCGATGGATGGCGGCAACCTTCTTCAGGTAGGCCGGATCAAAATCCTTATCCAGAAAGTAGGTCATGAGCATCTCGATTCCAAAGCGCACCACGTAGGTGTCATCTTGGACCTGCTTACCGGAGGCAAGCTTACCCTGCATCCAGAGCTTTATCGACTTCAGCAGTTTTTCGCGATGTTCCGGCTTGCTTCCCAAAACCTTGGGCCGGAGCTGGTCGCAAGTGGCCCAGTTATCTACGAAGGGCAAGAAGTTTTCCACCTGGCGGAGGCATTCATCAAAGTCCTTGATGCCCGACAGGATAAAGGAATGGACCTGGTTCTCATCGTAATACTTGTGCGGGAGCTTATCCAAAAATTTTTCGATGTTCGGGTCAGAGCCGGATTCCTTTGCGATACGGCGCAGTTCCGGTGTCCGCACGCCGATGACTGTATCCGCAGGAATCGTGGGAATCAGCCTGCTGTGAAACGCCTTGAATTTCAGGTCCTGAGCGCGGAACAGGGCCTCCTGAATCCGGGCTTCTACCGAAGCCTTTGTGGCCGGCTTTCTTTTCATAAAGGCCTACTTGGACTTTTTCTTTTTCAGGGTCCCAAGGGTGCCCTTGCTGTACTCGCCTACGCAGGTGACGGCTTCACGGGTACAGGGCGTCTTGGGGTCGTAAAAGACCTTACGATCATTCTTGAAAATTTCTTCAATGACTTCCTTGGCCGGAGCATTTGTGCCCTTCTGGTACTGGATGTCGTAAAAGATGTCGGTATCCCGAGTAACCACCTTGATTTTCACATCCATAACGTAGGCGCCATGACGGCCCTTGAACTGAAATCCGTAGGGAATCTCGGTGAGCTTGAAATGCTCCAGTTCCGGACCCGCGTATTCCAGGTCATCCCAGTCGGCGCATTCCCCGTTGTCGCGAGCCTTGAACCAACCATCGGGATCCCCTTCGTTGGCATCGTTCATGGCCACGTTCAAGGCGCTAAGGTAGCCATCCCTAACCAAAGCCAGTTCTTCCTTGACTTCATGATAGACATCCATATCGCCATCGTAGGCAAAGGGCATAGCAACTGCAAAGGCAATTAAAAAGGCAAATAGACGCATTTACTTTCTCCTAAAAAACAACTCCCTTCAAAAATATAAATTCCACATTCCACACCACACATTCCACACTGATTACGCTTCCCCGATTCGGGTCATCTTCAAGAGAGGCACGCCAGCTTCACCACAATCAACTAAATTCAGTTCGAAATCCATACTCCAGTCGTTGAAATCCTCTTCATCCTGGAGCATCTGCTGAACATGCATTATGTTGCCCTCGTAGGTGACGATGGTGTGGCGTAGCGAACGGCCTTCTACGTCTAGGCGGAACCGGTGGTGCTCGACGGTATAGGCAGCCATGATTTCCATCAGGTAATTTTCGGTCCAGGGCTTTCCCGTACCGTCCGTGAGCATCTCCCCTTCAGCAAGGTCGTCGGCTAGGCTGTCCAGAACCGCAGCAAAGTCCTGCTTGGCAAGGCTCCCCATAATCTGGAAGATGCGCTGGCGTACCATGCCGAGGAATCGTTTCTTGTCGTAGGTGATGTCGGCGGCAGCCTTGTCGGCACCGAAGGCCTTTTCGGCCTTGTCTTCGGTGAGGCCTGCTTCCAGGCGCTTTTGGTAATCTTCGGGGTGGGCCATTTTTTCCCATTCTTCCAAGAGGCTGGAGTCGGTGCGACGGATCATATCGCCCAGGTAGTCTTCCATTTCCCGGAGTTCGTCGTTCTTGTAGCCGTCGGGAACGGTCTGGCTCAAGACCTTGTACACGTAGTTAAGATGGCGGAGCAGAATCGCTTCCATACGCTGCAGGCCGTACTGCTTCACGTACCCGCTGAAGGTGCTGAAGTTTTCGAACATCTCGCGGACAATAGATTTGGGTTCCACGTTTACATCCACCCATGGGTGGACTTCGGCAAAGGCGTTGTAAGTGTCGTAGATAAAATCACGGAGAGGCTTGGGGTATTCCACCTTCTCGATTTCTTCCATGCGCTGGTTGAATTCCATACCCTGGGCCTTGAGCTCGTCCAGGCGGGCATTCCGGGCCTTGTTCTGCTGGATGCGGAGAATTGCATCAGGGTTTTCCACGATAGATTCGCACAGGGTTATTACATCCAACGCGTATTCAGGACTTTCCCTGTCCAGTTTCGGCAGGGTATCCACCAGGTAAAGGGAAAGGGGCTGGTTCATGGCAAAGTCATCTTGCAGGTCCAAGTTGACCCGCAGGTGGCTATAGCCGGGTGCCACAGGCTTTACGAACTCCACGATTTTCTTTTCCACAAGGCTTCGGAACAGCTGGAATGAGCGATGTTGTAACAGCTTTTTGTTGGCGGCACTTTCATGGCAGTCCTTAAGCAAGTTCCGCATGGCGCGGCAACCGTCGGTTTCTCGGCTCAAGATGTTCAGGAGCATCCCGTGATCTACGCGAAAACTGGAGGTGAGCGGCTCGGGAGCGGCGGCAATCAGACGCTTGTAAGTGCTTTCATCGAAAGGAACATAGCCATGCTCGGGAGGCTTACGCTTCTGGAATTTCTTACCGGTCTGGCGGCTCTTGGCTTCTAGCTTTAGGTTCTCGATGACATGCTCTGGAGCCTGCGCCACCACGTAACCGATGTTATCAAAACCCTTTCGGCCAGCGCGACCTGCAATCTGGTGAAAATCGCGAGCGGTTAAAATGGCGGTCTTGTCGCCGCTGTACTTGCAGAGCTGCGTAAAGAGCACCGTGCGGATGGGAACGTTCACGCCGACGCCAAGAGTATCGGTTCCGCAGATCACTTTGAGTAGTCCCTTCTGGGCCAGCTTCTCGCAGAGAATTCGATACTTGGGCAAAAGCCCTGCATGGTGAATCCCGATGCCCTGCTTGAGCCAGCGCTTGACTTCGGGGCCGTAGGGGCTGCTGAAACGGACCTCTTTGATGGCCTCGTTTATGGCCTGTTTTTCTTCCTTGGTGCAGAGGTCGAGGCTCATGAAGTTTTGGGCGTTGGTAGCGGCAGCGGCCTGGGTAAAATGGACGACGTAAACAGGGGCCTTACCCTCGTTCACCAACTTCTGCACTTCGGTGGAAATTTCGGTGGTGCTGTAGCTGAAATCCAGGGGAACGGGCCTCTGGGCGGAACGCACCGTCACCGACGCCCTGCCCGTACGCTTTGTCATTTCACGTTCGAAAAATTCCGTGGCGCCTATGGTGGCACTCATCAGCAGGAACCTTGACTGCGGAAGGGTCAGGAGCGGGATCTGCCAGGCCACACCACGTTCCCTGTCGGAGTAATAGTGGAACTCGTCCATCACCACATCGGTAATCGCAAGCTTTTCGCCTTCGCAAAGGGCCATGTTGCTTAAAATTTCGGCGGTACAGCAGAGGATGGGGGCGTCGTGGTTGACGGTTGCATCGCCTGTAGAAAGTCCCACATTTTCGGGCCCGAATTCCTTGCAGAGGGCCATCCATTTTTCATTCACCAGAGCCTTGATGGGGCATGTGTAAACGCTCTTGCGCCCATGTACCAAGCTGTTGAAATGGAGTGCCAGGGCCACCATGGATTTTCCGGAACCCGTAGGCGTGTTCAAGATGACATTCTTGCCGTCCAAAAGTTCGAGAATTGCCTCTTCCTGAGCCGGGTAAAGCTCTGTTCCGCGAGACTCCGCCCATTCCATAAAAGCTTCCAAAATGTCTTCGGAAGCTGGGACGCCGTTACTTTCCGCTGCATTAGCGGCGAGTTTTGCGATGAAATCCTTGAGAATGG
>JAEEGL017046263.1_pt1 | contig 46751 bp, 36 predicted proteins | sample 9134231 | NCBI WGS metagenome assembly JAEEGL01 (sample SAMN16246548, study PRJNA631951) | gut metagenome | biome: gut microbiome; feature: rumen; material: fiber-attached | host: Bos | place: Iran: Karaj | collected 2018-10
ACGTCGAGCATGTCGGCCTTGAGGAAGTCCTTGATGATCTCGTTGAATGCCGTCTGGTATTTATGTACGCGGACGGTCTCCTCGGTCACGGCCTCGCGGATGTACTCATACATCAGGTACTTGTCGTACTGGTCCTTCTTGAGCGGAACGCCCGGAGCGAGATTCTCTCCCTCCTCCTGGCGGAAATACTTGCGGGCGGCGTCCTGGATCAGGCGGTTGAGATTGATGGTCATGACGGACTTGGAGCCGGTGGCCACGGACGCGGTACCCATGGAATACTGGTGCGTTGTGTGGTTGTGCTCGTCGTCCGAGGTGTCGAGGTCGGTAAGGGAATTACGCAGGCGGCAGCAGCTCGACAGGCTGTCCGGACTGTTGGAGATGTAGCAGAAGAAGCTGTGTCCCTTCGCCCACATCTCTGCGGTGAAGTCGGCATACTCCTTGTCGGCATAGTCGTCCCCGCCGTCGGTCAGCAAGGCCATCGTTTCGACCGGGAAGGTCAGGATATAGTGGTTGCGCTCCTCGTTGAACCACTGCATGAAATGCTTCTGCAGCCAGGAGAGCGTCTCCCAGATGGGGGCAGAGCCGTCAGGGAAGCGGAAATCGCCGAACACGCCCTCGAAATACGGCTTGTCGAAATAGCCGATGTTCCAGAACACGGTCTGGTAGCCGCGGTTGCCGGCGGGCATGTTCATGGAGTGGACGACCTGCTGGAAACAGTTGTCGATGACCTTGAGGAGGGTGCGCTGCTTGGTGTTGTTCTCCACCACGGTATCGAGCCTCGTGATGTAATCGTCACCGTAATCCTTGCGGATGAAATAGTCCAGATACATCAGGAACTCAGGGGTAGCGACGGCGCCCATGAACTGCGAGGATACGGAATAGACCAGGTTGATGAACTCACCGCAGAAGGACTTGAGGTCAGTCGGGGCGATGGATACGCCGCCGAGCTCACGGAGGCCGGAGATCAGGAAGGGATACATCGTGATGGCCACGCAGTAAGGATAGCCCGGAGTGCCGCTCTCGTCGTGCTTGTACAGGACGTGCGACTCCAGGTCCTTGATGTACTGCTGGGCGAGGGCGCGGCCGTACAGGGACTTGATCTTGTCCTGCATGATGTAGCGGTTCTGCTTGATGTTGTTCTCCTTGTAGAGCTCGTTGCCGAGGGTGACGATGTTCTTGTGGGTGATGTTGGCGTTGGAGTCGAACTTGGAGCCGGTGGCGGCATTGGAGGCTTTGATATAGTCCTTGATGAAGTCGTTCTTCTTGCGCAGGTCCATGCCGCGGTCGAAGGTCTCGATGTACTCGAGGGCGACTTTCTTGTTGATGGACATCAGCGAGTCGACGACCTGGCGGCGGATCTCCTGGCTGGAGATCTTGTCGTAGGTATAAAGGTTGTCGACGATCGATACGACTACGTCCTCAGGACAAGGCTGGCCTGTGGTCACGTAAGCCAGCCGGATACCGTTCATCAGTTTTTCCCGGTCGAACTCCTCAAAGGAGCCATTGGTTTTGCGAACTTCCATGGTTTATATTTCTGTTTTGTATTATTCTGTCGGTTTGTGGTCAAGCGGGGTGCGTCGTCACCGGGGCATAAAGGACAGACTGCCGCGCGGCGGTCTGTCCCTGCTGGGGCGTCCCTTCCTTACAAAATTAGGAAGGTTTTGTACATTATGGGGAAATTTCTTTTAAAAGTTATCAACAGTTCAATCAACAAAGAAGTTAACACGCTGTCATACAATAACTTTTACAAAAACTAATTTAAAGAAGTTCCAAATTGGACCCGTGCTGCGTTTTTTGGAAGACAGTCCTTTTTAAAGAACGCGTGAAGATACGAAAAAACTGTTAATTTTGTATCTGGAACCGACCGGAACACGAACGAAGATGAAAGGGGAATACTCTAAACGGAACAAGACCATCACCGTATCCGCCGCCGAGGCGCGCGAGCTCGGCCCCGGCATACTGTCCCCCCGGGACATCGCCGGTGGCCTTTCCTTTGCAGATACCCTGATCAACGGCGACATCTCCGAGGTGGCCGCCATGCTCCCTGACGGCTTCGCCGACCTCATCATCGCGGACCCTCCATACAACCTCAGCAAGAGATTCGGTGCAACCGGCTTTACGGCCATGCCTCAAGAACAGTATGAAGCGTACCTTCGGACATGGTTCCATCTGGTCTGCTCCAAGCTCAAGCCGGATGGTTCCCTCTACCTGTGCGGCGACTGGAAGTGTTCATCGTCCCTGCAGAGGGTAATGGAAGAGGAGCTGACTGTCCTTAACCGCATCACCTGGCAGCGCGAGAAAGGCCGTGGGGCATCCGCCAACTGGAAAAACGGCATGGAAGACATCTGGTTCGGGGTCAAGGATCCCAGGCACTACTGGTTCGACCTGGGGGCAGTCAAGATGAAGAGGCGCGTGCTTGCCCCTTACCGCGAGAACGGAATCCCCAAGGACTGGGAAGAGACCGAATGCGGCCAGTTCCGTATGACCTGCCCTTCCAATTTCTGGGATGACATCAGCGTCCCGTTCTGGTCCATGCCTGAAAACACCGAGCATCCCGCCCAAAAGCCCGAGAAACTGATGGCCAAGCTGATACTGGCCTCGTGCCCTCCCGGCGGCGTGGTCTTCGACCCTTTCGCCGGGAGCGGCTCCGCATGCGTCACGGCAAAGAAACTTGGACGCAGGTACGTCGGGGTGGAGATAGACAGGGGATATTGCCTGCTGGCGGCCAAGCGGCTGAGGATGGCAGATACGGACAAGCGCATCCAGGGCTACGAAGACGGGGTGTTCAAGGACAGGAATATGCGTTAGTCGCCGGCGAGGATGACTGCGAGCGCTTTTTCGAGCCTGGGTAGCAGGGCTGAGAAATGCGAGCCGGGAGTCATCTCGAAAACGACGTCCGCATCCTGTGCGGAGAGTGTCCCGACGACCTCGCGGGTCGCGTCCTCGACCCTGGCCATACGGGTGTTGATAGTATTCTTTTCACGTTCTCCCAAAGACAGATATACCTTCTCTACCGCCGGCGAAAGGCGATGCTTGGCGACCCACTCAGGGAAACCGTCGTACCATAGCGAGCCTGATACGGACGCGACAGCGGTGAAAGCATCGGAGTTGTGCGCGGCCCAGAGGGCGAAAAGCCCGGAGAGCGAGACCCCGACAAGCCTGCGCTTCGGATTGACGATCCTGAAACCGGTTTCCAGGAAAGGGAAATAGTCCGTGACCAGCCCGGAAAGCGTCATGCCGGCACTGCCCTTGAACCACTCTCCCTTCTTGATGCCTTCCGCCGGCCAGGGCGAGAAGCAATCGTCCCAGTCGAACCCGGAGACGAAGACAAGCGTGCAGGCGAATCGTTCTGCCATGGATTCCAGCCACTTGAGCTGCTCTTTAGAAGGAGTTTCGGGTACGAGGATATAGCATAAGGAATCAGACCCCGCCTCGGCGACGTCGAACTGCAAGGAATGGTAAATACGTGTCTGCAACATGATGTATGCCCGTTAAAGTACCCTATCACAAAAATAATATATTGAAATAAAAAATCAAACAAGTATTTTCACTAACTTAGCGGTCAATAAAACGGATTCATTCACCAAGTATATCAGAAATGGAAAACACAGACAAGAAACCTTTGGTCCTCGACCATGCCGCCATCCTCGTAGTCGACATGCTTCAGGATTTCGTCTACGGCGCCCTGACTTGTGAAAGGGGTGTAGCCATCGTCCCTGCGACCGCACGTCTGCTCGATGCAGCCAGGGAGGCCGGTCTCCCGGTCATCTTCTGCAACGACGCACATCTTCCCAAAATCGACCGCGAACTTGAACTGTGGGGCGACCACGCCATCGTCGGCACCCCCGGCGCAGAGGTCATCCCCGAACTCAAGCTCTGCGACAAGGACTTCGTAGTTCCCAAGCGCCGTTACAGCGGCTTCTTTCAGACGGATCTCGACATCCTGCTCAAGGAGCTCGGCGTCGATACCGTCATCATGACCGGCCTGCACGCACACATGTGCGTCCGTCACACCTCTGCCGATGCCTATATGCTCGGCTATGAAGTCGTTGTAGCCAAAGAGGCCACCGACTCGTTCACCGAGGAGGACTACACCTACGGCATCGCCTATCTCAAGACCTGCTACGGCGCCGACGCTTACTCCAACGACGAGCTCATCGCCGCGTTCCCCAAGAAATAGTGCCGCTCAACAAACGTACAGAGACTTTGATCCTGCTGCATCTGGCCGTCTTCCTCGCAGGATGGACGGGCATTTTCGGCAGGATCATTTCATTGGGCGGACTGCCTCTGGTATGGTATCGCTCGATGGTGGCGCTGGGCGTCCTGGCCGCGGTGCTGGCGCTCACGCGCCGGCTGCACCGCGTGCCCCTCGCCGCAGTCCTCCGCATAGCGGGCTGCGGCGTCCTCCTCGGCATCCACTGGGTGGCGTTCTATGCCAGCATCAAGGCTTCAAACGTTTCCGTCGGAGTAGCCTGCATAGCCACATCCTGTTTCTTCACGGCCATCTTCGAGCCCTTGATCAACCGCCACGGCCTCTCCTGGAAGGATTTCCTGATAAGCTTCATCGCCATAGCCGGCATCATGCTGATCTTCAGCCTAGATGTCCGGTACCGTCTCGGCATTGCCCTGGGCCTTCTTTCCGCAGCCGTATATTCAGTTTTCGCCATCCTGAATGTCCGCGTTGCGGACGACTCCGGCCAGGACAGCGCGACGATGCTGCTCTACGAACTGGTCGGATGCGTCGTTTTCCTGGCTCTCTGCATGCCTGTCCTGGTGAAGTTCAACCCCGGGACGCCGGCCGTCCCCACGCGTTCCGACTTCTGGGCGCTGCTGGCATTGGGCTCTGTCTTCACAATCATTCCATTCCTGCTCCAGATCCACGCCCTTCGTCACCTCTCCCCCTTTACTGTCAACGTAGCGTATAACATGGAGCCCGTCTACAGCATCCTCTTCGCCGCCATCATCTTCGCCGAGACCCGTGAGGTCGGCCCCTCCTTCTGGCTCGGCATCTCCCTCATCGTCATCTCCGTCGTCCTCCAATCCCGCCGCCAGCTCACCTGACCGCCCCGGATAACCCTCACTTATCTCCTTCCCCGACAACCTTCGGCACAATTCTGAACATAATAGCCGTTTTTGTTCAGAATCATTCGTTTTTTACCGGATTCTGAGCAAATTCGCTCAAATTGTTCAGATTCTCCCATAAAACGCAGAATTCTGAACGTATTCGCCCAAATTGTTCAGGGAATGCTTCGCTTAGCAGCCAGAAGGGAAAAGGGCATTTACCACAGAGAGGTCTATCCTTAGGATACGGCTGATCTGCTTATTCCCGGCATTGTAGTTGTGATGCATCCATAAAGCAGTCTCAATCTTGGACTCCTTTGGAAGTGCCGACGGCGGGATCTTCCCGTATTTATCATGTATGAAGAGCATCACGGCATTGAACAATTCATTGTCCGAGTAAAAGACAGATTCTCCGAGCTCCTTCGCGATTTGCCGCTGACTTTCTATGTCTCGGGACACCATTTGAAAATAATGGTGCGCATCCCTGAACAACGCCGAGCCGGTCTTGACATCGCAGAATCCCGGAGGGGACACATAACCGTCAACGGTTGTCATTCCGGCTGCCCGGTCGAAATCCGCGCTATGCATCAAGCGGCGTATTTGCCTGACAGTCAACTTTTCGCGACTTTGGAAATGGATACGAAAGGCGTCTGGATTGAAAAAGAAACGGTTTGCACCCCAGCGATAACTGAATGGGGTATCGTTCTGACTCACCACGAATCCATTCCGGTTGGTATAGACGATGACCGTACGCAAATCTCTCAGATCTTTTATTTCACGTATCTTAGCGTCCCATTCCTCGAGATCGACCGGTCTTCCTGTCCCCTTGAGATAAAGTCGAAGGCGGTGCTTGAAAGTTATGAAGAAAGCAAGGCAGGAGGCCAAGTCCCCCACCAACGTTACATGGATATGATTGCTCATCAGCTGGAATGTCAATATCCTGATCCCTGGAGACAGCAATGCACAGACAGCTAAGATTGTCATACCTGCCTTTAAATCATCCTCAGAGGAGAATATCAACTCATAGTTCTCAGGAGTATATAGGTGATAACATTGCCCAAGCTGCAGAAAAAGCATTTCGCACGCAGACTCCCTTTCAACAAAGGATTTCTTCTGTGAAGTCGTCATAGTTTTTTTCTAAAAATAGGACAATAACCCGGACAAGGCATATAAAAAGATATGTTTTATCGTCGATTGCCGCTTTTTATTTGAAACCATGGACTGTTCGGAATAAAAAGGAGTATTGCTTCAATTTTTGTATATTTGCATCCCGATTCACGAGTGCGATGATCATGACGACGATAGCTTCGGCTTTGTTAGGCGCTGCGGTTTTAGCGGCGGACATCCTGCCTTACACCGTTCCGACATACGGTGTGAAGGTGGAGGCGGATGTAGTGTACGGCAGTGCCGAAGGATATTGGTCAGAGGGTCCGGACAGGATCTCGCCTACTGCACAGGACTGGTTCCGGGTAGTAGGAAGCCCTAAGGAACTGGACCTCCTGATGGACATCTATACTCCTGACGGCGATAATTCTGACAACAGACCCCTCCTCCTGATGATGCACGGAGGCGGTTTCACCATAGGCAACAAGGGCGAAAAGGGGCAGGTGGAGTGGTGCAGGCATTTCGCTTCGCTGGGTTATGTCGCGGTCTCCATAGACTATCGTATGGGGTTCAAGCCCACCAGGAGCGGTCTTTACAAGGCGGAGTCCGATGCACTGGACGATGCGCGTGCCGCCCTCGCGTTCCTGCTCGGGCGCGAAGACCTGCGGGTCGATCCCGACCGCGTCTTCGTGGCCGGCACCAGCGCCGGCGGAGCACTTGCGCTCGGCCTGGCTTTCGAGCCGGATCCTTCCATCCCTTGCCGGATCCTGGCTGTCGGCAATCTCTGGGGCTATGTCAGGGACATTTCCGTACTGGACAACGCCTCGGTCCCGATCGTCTCCTTCCAGTCGGTCCAGGATCCCGTAGTGCCCTACGGGAAAGGTTATCCATTAGGCCAGAGGATTGCCGGCACCGCCTACGGCACCAAGGCCGTCCACGAGCGCGCCTCCGAACTCGGAATGCCCTGTGAACACGTTCCCGTCCCCGAGAAAGCCCACAGGCTGCATCTGGACAGGAACGGCGCCTTCACTCCCCGATTCTACGAGATCCGCGATGCGCTGACCGACTTCTTCGCCTGCGCAATGTCCGGCCTACTTAGATAAATCCTTTGCCAGCCATGGAAGGACACTACGGATACAGACGCATCCTGAAGGAGATGTGGCCGATGGTGCTCATGCTGATGGTGACATCGGTGTACAGCATCGTGGACGGCTGGTTCATCTCCAACTTTGCCGGAAGCACGGCTTTCGCGGCGATGAACATCATCTGGCCGGCCATCGCCATCATCTCAGCCCTCGGGCTGATGGTGGGTGCCGGCGGAAGCGCGCTGGTTTCCAAAACCTTCGGAGAAGGTGACGATGAGCGTGCAAACCACATCTTCACGATGCTCATCAGGCTGACCTTCATAGCCGGGGCCGTCATCTCCGCAGCATTGTTCGTCGTAATGAAACCGCTGGCGGCCGCCCTCGGCGCTGAAGGCGAGATGGTCCGCTACGCGGTCATCTACGGACGCATCCTCACGGCCGCCCTGCCGGTATATATGCTCCAGATGGCCATGCAGCCCTTCTTCATGGTGGCCGGACGGCCTGAACTCGGCACCATCACCAGCATCGCCTGCGGGCTCACGAACATCGCGTTGGACGCTTTGTTCGTGGCAGGCCTTGGCTGGGGCCTGACCGGCGCGGCCGTCGCCACCGCCGCTTCATTCATAGTCGGTGGATGCATACCCGTATCATTCTTCGCCTCGAAGCGCAACAAGACTCCATTGCATTTCCTGAAAGACAGCCGATATGAATGGCCGGCCATCGGAAAGTCGCTCTCGAACGGTCTGTCCGAATTCGTCGGGAACATCTCGTTCAACATCGTAGGCATCTGTTATAACCTCCAGTTGATGAAATACATAGGCGAGAACGGCGTCTCCGCCTACGGCGTGCTTATGTATGTCGGTTTCATCTTCGGGTCTGTGTTCATAGGCTATAATATGGGCATCTCGCAGGTCATCTCGTACAAGTACGGGGCCGGCGACAAGGCCGAGCTGCGCAGCCTGCTCCGCAAGAGCTGCGCGCTCGTCGCCGTGGCCGGCATCGTCATCACCGCCACGGTCGAGCTTCTCGCTCCCCTGCTTTCCCGTCTGTTCGTGGGGTATTATCCCGCCCTGCGCGACCTCACGACCTACGCCCTGCATATCTATATGATATCCTTCCTCATCTGCGGCTTCAACATGTTCGCCTCCGCCTGGTTCACCGCCCTGAACAACGGTCCGGTCTCGGCGGTCATATCCTTTACCCGCACCCTGGTCTTCGAACTCGGATGCGTATTCATCCTGCCGCTGTTGTTCGGGATCGACGGTATCTGGGTTGCCGTCAACGTTGCGGAAGTCCTGGCTCTGATCCTTTCAGCCGCGCTCGTGCTCGGATTAAGGAAACGATACGGATACTAGATCGGCGGAAAATCCTTATATTTGAATGAAAAACGGATCCGTCATGAAAGAAGAACGCATAGTATTCATCGACTACATACGCGTCATAGCGTGTTTCCTGGTAATGCTGGTGCATGCCAGCGAGAATTTTTACGGCGCCGACGCTTCCGGACTGGCTGCAAGCTACTCATACCTTGCCAACGATGCCAACCGCTTCTGGGTGGCTTTCTACGACGGTTTCGTCGCACGCACCTGCGTCCCCCTCTTCATGATCGTATCCGCTTTCCTGCTGGTGCCGATGAAGCAGGGACAGACAATGGGAGAATTCTACGGCCGAAGGTTCAAGCGCATCCTTCCACCCTTCATTATCTTCCTGCTGCTCTACACATTCCTTCCCCTTGCATGGGGTGGAATGACCTGGGAACAGTCCCTGACAGACCTCAAGCTCCTGCCTTTCAACTTCCCCTCGATGGCCGGCCACCTGTGGTTCATGTATCCGCTCATCGGACTTTATCTCATCATTCCCGTTATTTCCCCATGGCTCGAGAAGGCTTCAGCAAAGGAAGAACGGATATTCCTGGGCATTTTCATAGTTTCCACATTCATCCCCTGGATACACGACTACATCAAGCCTGAAGTTTGGGGCGAGGCGTTCTGGAACGAGTTCGACATGCTCTGGTATTTCTCCGGATTCCTCGGCTATCTCGTGCTTGCGCACTACATCCGTGTCCACCTCGACTGGTCCCGCAAGCGAAAACTCTCGGTCGGCTGGTTATGTTTCCTCGTCGGAGCGGCATTCACCGGATGGGCGTTCTGGACCAAGGCCGTCCCCGGACAGATGATCGAAACGCCCGTAGTCGAGTGGTCCTGGGACTTCTGCACCCCGAACGTGCTTCTTGCCACCTTCGGCCTGTTCCTGGTCTTTTCCTGCATCCGTCAGGAAAAGGCGCCGGCAGCTGTCACATCCGTGGCGAAGCTTTCCTTTGGGATGTACCTTATGCACATGTTCTTCATGGTACCCATAGCCACATGGATTATCGGCGGCGACCCGGCCTCCCCATCGATACCTGTATGGCTGGCAATCCCCTCCATCGCAATCCTCACATACCTCTGTTCGATGGTGACCACCAAGCTTATTTCCCTCATCCCGGGCAGCAAATGGGTCGTAGGATGCTGAAATCGGTCCAAGAATTTTGATATATTAAATTATTTAATTATCTTTGGACTGCTATGAATGATCGTACACGCACAACTCAGGGACACCACCACCATTACACGATGTAATGGCGGCCTTTGTGTGCGTTTAATTGTAGTGTATTGAGGAGGCTTGCCATGTAGAGATCTGGTAAGCCGTTTTTGTTAATTATTGTTATATCATGCTCAGAATAGCCATTCAATCCAAGGGACGGCTCAATGAAGACAGCACAGCCCTTTTCCAGGAGATAGGCATAGCCGTCGACGATTCGAAGCGCAAGTTCCTCTCGCAGTCGGCGAATTTCCCTTTGGAGGTCCTGTACATGCGCGACGACGACATCCCCCAGGTCGTCGCCTCCGGCACCGCTTCCCTGGGTATAGTCGGCCTGAACGAGGTCGAGGAGAAAGGTGCGGACGTCGAAATCGTCGAGCGCCTTGGATTCGGCGGATGCCGTATCAGCCTCGCTATACCCAAGTCCGAGACCTATGAAGGCCCTCAGTATTTCAACGGCAAGCGCATAGCGACCTCCTACCCGAACATACTTCGCAAGTACCTGGACAAGAATAATATCGACGCCAAGATCGAGATCATAACCGGCTCCGTCGAGATAGCCCCGGCGGCAGGTATCGCCGACGCCATCTTCGACATCGTCTCATCGGGAGGCACGCTTGTATCCAACGGTCTCAAGGAAGTCGAAAGGGTTTTCTGGTCCGAGGCCGTGCTCATAGCCTGGCCGGGACTGAGTGAAGAGGACCGCAGGCTTCTCGACGAGATACGCTTCAGGCTGGATTCGGTAAAGGTCAGCCGCGGCAAGAAATACCTGCTGATGAACCTTCCCCAGGCTTCGGTCGAGGAGGCGGTCAGGATCCTTCCCGCAATGCGCAGTCCCACCATCATGCCGCTGGCCGCCGAAGGCTGGTGCTCGATGCACTCCGTCGTCGACTCCGCGGACCTTTGGGACAAGATCCGCCAGCTCAAGGCCATCGGTGCCGAAGGCATCCTGGTTCTCAATGTAGACAAGATCATCCCTTAGTATATGGACATAAGGATCAATCCACCCAGACAGGAATGGCCGGAACTCTGCCGGCGCCCCTCGGACGTCAATCCCGTCGTCCGCGAGCGCGTGGAGGCCATCGTCGGCCGCGTCCGCGAGGGCGGCGACGAGGCCCTTAAGGCGCTCGCAGCCGAGATCGACGGCTTCGTGCCGGAGCGCTTCGAGGTCTCGGCTGACGAGATCAGGGAGGCTTCGGCGCTCGTCCCGCAGGAAGTGAAAGACGCCATAGCCGCAGCAGCGGCCAATATCCGCGCCTTCCATGAGGCACAGATGCCGAAGCAGGTCGAGGTGGAGACGGCACCCGGCGTGCGTTGCATTCAGAAACCTGTCCCGATCCGCTCGGTAGGCCTGTATATCCCGGGCGGCACCGCTCCCCTTTTCTCGACAGTGCTTATGCTAGCCGTCCCGGCGCGGATCGCCGGTTGCCGCGAGGTCGTGCTCTGCACGCCCGCAGGCAAAGACGGGCGCATAGCGCCGGCCGTGCTGTACGCCGCCTCATACTGCGGCGTACAGCGCATCTTCCGCATCGGAGGAGCCCAGGCGGTTGCGGCAATGGCCTACGGCACAGAAAGCGTCCCCAAGGTGGATAAGGTCTTCGGTCCCGGCAATCAATATGTTACCACAGCCAAGCAGATGCTTGGCGGCAGCGCAGTAGCCATCGACATGCCTGCAGGACCGTCTGAAGTGATGGTCGTCATCGATGCTTCTTCCAACCCCGCCTTCGCTGCCGCAGACCTGCTTTCGCAGGCCGAGCATGGCCGCGACAGCCAGGTAATGCTCGTCAGCACGGACGAGGCTGCAGCCATGGCCGTAGCGGCCGAAGTCGACCGTCAGGTCGAAGTCCTGGGCCGCGCAGACCTGGCCAAAGGTGCCCTGTCCAAGAGCCATGCCGTCGTGCTGGACAGCATCGACGAAGTCGTTGCCTTCGCCGACGCATACGCTCCGGAGCACCTCATCGTCTCGACGGAAGACCCCTGGGCCATCGCCGACAGGGTGAGTGCCGCAGGCAGCGTCTTCGTCGGGGCATATACTCCGGAAAGCGCGGGAGACTATGCTTCAGGGACCAACCACACGCTGCCCACGAGTGGGTGGGCCCGCTCGCACAGCGGAGTGAACATCGACAGTTTCATGAGAAAGATGACCCTTCAGGAAATCAGTCGCGACGGCCTCCTGAGGCTCGCTCCCACCATCGTATCGATGGCGGAAGCCGAAGGCCTCCAGGCCCACGCCGCCGCGGCCTCAATACGTACGGAACGATGAAGACAGAAGACATAGAGGCGCTCGTACGCCCGAACATTAGGCAGCTCTGCCCATACAGCACCGCCCGCGACGAGTTCGGCGGCAAACTCGGCGTCTTCCTGGATGCCAACGAGAGTCCCTACCCTACCGGATGGAACCGCTATCCCGACCCGCGCCAGAAGGAGCTCAAGGCACGCATAGCCCCGATCAAGGGGGTCGATCCCGCCAATATATTCCTGGGCAACGGCTCCGACGAGGCCATCGACTTGGTTCTCAGGGTTTTCTGTATCCCCGGAAAAGACAATGTAGTGGCCATCTCACCCAGTTACGGCATGTATGAAGTCGCTGCCGACATCAATGACATCGAAGTGCGCCATGTGCTGCTGAACGGAGACTTCTCCCTACCGGTCGAAGACCTCCTCGCGGCCTGCGACACACGCACCAAGGCCATCTTCCTCTGCTCGCCCAACAACCCTTCCGGCAACGCCATCCCGAACGAGACCGTATTCGACATCCTCGAACGTTTCCCCGGCATCGTAGTCGTGGACGAGGCATATATCGACTTCTGTTCCGTTCCGTCACTGCTGCCGGCCATCGGACGCTTCCCCAACCTCATAGTGCTCCAGACTTTCTCCAAGGCCCGGGGCATGGCCGCCCTGCGGCTTGGAATGGCCTTCGCACAGCCGTATACCATCCGGCTGATGTCGATGGTCAAGTATCCGTACAACATCAACGAGTCCACTCAGAAACTTGCCCTGGAAGCCCTCGACAAACCCATTGACAGGGAGGTTGCGGAGATAGTCGCCCAGCGCATACGCCTGGTTCACAAGTTCCTGCGCTTCACCTGCATACGCCGCACCTATCCCAGCGAGGCCAATTTCCTGCTGGTCAAGGTCGACGATGCCGATGCGCTGTACTCACACCTCATCGCCGATGGCATCATAGTCCGCAACCGGACCAAGGTGCCGGGCTGCAAGGACTGCCTGCGTATCACGGTAGGACTTCCCGAAGAGAACGACAAACTGCTGAAATCACTGGAAAGATATGAAAAAGAAAGCCATCTTCGTCGATAGGGACGGAACCATCCTGAGGGAACCCGCCGACGAACAGATCGACTCGCTAGAGAAACTCGAATTCGTACCCGGGGCCATCTCCGGCCTCAGGTCCCTGATGGGGCTCGGATACGAGCTTGTCATGGCCTCCAACCAGGACGGGCTCGGCACCCCTTCATTCCCGGAAAGCACTTTCTGGCCAGCCCACGACAAGATGCTCCGCACCCTCGAGGGTGAAGGCGTATTCTTCGAAGACTACCTGATAGACAACAGTTTCCCGGAGGATCTGCTTCCCACCAGGAAGCCCGGCATAGGAATGTTCGGCAAATATCTTGGCGACGAGTACGACATGTCCGCAAGTTTCGTCATCGGTGACCGCGAGACCGACCTCGAACTGGCAAGGAACCTCGGCGCCACCGGAATACTCGTCTCGGACGAACACGGCTGGAGCGAGGCTGTCGAGCGGATCCGCTCCACGGAGCGCTGCGCCGTGATAGCCCGCAAGACGGCCGAGACAGACATATACGTCAGTGTCGACCTGGACGGAAAGGGCCCTTCGGAGATCGACACCGGCCTGAAGTTCCTCGACCACATGCTCGATCAGCTCGTACACCACGGCGGACTCGCACTTACAGTGAAATGCAAGGGCGACCTCGAAGTTGACGAGCATCATACGATCGAGGACATCGGCATAGCACTCGGAGAAGCCCTGAAGGCCGCCCTGGGCGACAAGCGCGGCATCGAGCGCTACGGTTTCGCCCTGCCCATGGACGAAAGCGCCGCACTTGTCCTTCTCGATTTCGGAGGCCGCAGCGAACTGGTATGGAACGTAACGTTCACCCGCGAGTATGTCGGCGACGTCCCCACAGAGATGTTCAAGCATTTCTTCAAGTCCCTGAGCGATGCCGCGCGCTGCAATCTCCGCATCGACGCTGTCGGAGAGAACAACCATCACATCGCCGAAGCCTGCTTCAAGGCCTTTGCAAGGGCCCTTAAGCAGGCCGTACGGCGCGATGTGTTCAATTACGAACTCCCCTCTTCTAAAGGATTGCTATGATCGCCATAGTCGATTATGATGCGGGCAACATAAAGTCCGTGACCAACGCCCTGGAAAGGCTGGGAGTGGAGTACAAGCTCACGGCCGACCCTGATGTTATCCGCAGGGCGGACAAGGTCATACTGCCTGGAGTCGGCAACGCTTCCGCCGCGATGGAGAGCCTCAGGGCCAAAGGCCTGGAAGCCCTCATCCGCAGCCTGCGTCAGCCTGTGCTCGGCATCTGCGTCGGTATGCAGCTGATGTGCCGCAGTTCCGAAGAAGGCGGCGTCAAGTGCATGGACATCTTCGACTGCAACGTCCGCCGCTTCGTACCGGAACCGGGTGTCAAGGTGCCCCACATGGGATGGAATGCACTCGGGAATCTCGGAAGCAAGCTTTTCCGGGACATTGCAGACGCTTCCTGCGTGTATTTCGTGCATTCCTTCTACGCAGGGCTCTGCCAGGATACTATAGCCACCTGCCGCCACGGAAGTACGCTTTTCAGTGCGGCACTCAAATACGAGAATTTCTACGGCACCCAGTTCCACCCCGAGAAAAGTGGAGCTGTCGGCGAACGTATATTAATGAATTTCATAGGATTATGATAGAGATTATCCCTGCTATCGACATCATCGACGGACGCTGTGTCCGTCTGACCAAAGGCGATTTCGCCGCCAAGAAAGTCTACGATGCTTCTCCGCTGGAAATGGCTCAACTTTACGCCGACTGCGGAGTGACGAGGATCCACATGGTGGACCTTGACGGAGCCAGGCGTTCCAAGCCCATGAACCTCGCCACCCTCGAGGAGGTCGCCTCCAAATCGGGAGTCGAGATCGAATGGGGCGGCGGCATATCCGATGACGCCTCCCTGGCGTCCGTCTTCAATGCCGGCGCAACCCAGGCCATCATAGGCAGCGTCGCCGCGCTGCGTCCCGCCGATTTCTCCCGCTGGCTCCATATCTTCGGCTCCGACCGCATGCTCCTCGGCGCGGACGTCCGTGACGGAGCCGTAGCCGTCAAGGGATGGGTACAGCAGACAGGCCTTACTCTGGAAGAGCAGATCGGATGGTTCCTCGAGGACGGATTGAAATACGTGGTCTGCACCGACATAGCCCGTGACGGCCTGATGAAAGGACCTTCCTTCGAGCTTTATGCCGGGCTCATGGAGGAGTTCCAGGGCGTCGTCTTCACCGCGAGCGGAGGCATCAGCGGCATGCCGGACATCGAGGAACTCGACAGGATAGGAGTGCCCAAAGTCATTGTCGGCAAGGCAATCTACGAAAAGAAAATCACACTGGACGACATCCGGAAATGGTCACTAAACGCATAATCCCCTGCCTCGACGTCAAGGGCGGCCTTGTGGTCAAGGGCATCAACTTCGAGGGACTCCGCGAAGTGGGCGACGCCGTCGGAATGGGCGTACGCTACAGCGAGGAAGGAGCCGACGAGTTGGTGTATCTTGACATAAGCGCCTCCAAGGAGGAGCGCAGCACATTTACGGAACTCGTCGAGAGGATAGCCCTGGGCATAAACATCCCCTTCACCGTAGGCGGCGGCATTTCATCGCTCGAAGACGCGGCGCGCCTGCTGGACCGCGGCGCCGACAAGATCTCCGTCAACAGCGCAGCCATCGCCCGCCCGCAGCTTATCAGTGACATCGCGGACCGGTACGGTAGCCAGTTCGTCGTATGCGCGATAGACGCCAAATGCATCGACGGCGTATGGAGGGTCACCACCCATGGCGGGAGCCGGCTTACTGAGCGGGAACTCTTCTCCTGGGCCAGGGAAGCTCAGGAGCGCGGTGCCGGTGAGATCCTTTTCACGTCGATGGACCACGACGGTACCAAGGCCGGATACGCCTGCGAACAATACGCGGCGCTCGAGGAGATGCTAAGCATCCCCGTCATCGCGTCGGGCGGCGCCGGGAGCGTCGCGGACATCGTAGATGTCCTGACGCGCGGCCGCGCCGACGCTGCGCTCGCCGCCAGCATTTTCCACTACGGTGAGATTCCCATCCCGGAACTCAAGCGCGCGCTCGCCGATGCCGGCGTGCCAGTGAGACTTTAATACAAGAGAGTTATGGAATTCAGCGACTTCAATCTGGAAAAGACCGGGGACGGACTGCTCCCCGTCATCATACAGGACGCATCGACACTCAAGGTCCTGATGCTCGGATATATGGACCGCGAGGCCTTTGAGAAGACCCGCGACGAAGGCCGCGTGACTTTCTTCTCCCGTTCGAAGCAGAGGCTTTGGACCAAGGGAGAGACCAGCGGCAATTACCTGACCGTCAAGGAAATGTATCCCGACTGCGACTCCGATACCCTTCTCATTAAAGCCATTCCTGCCGGGCCGACCTGCCACCGCGGGACCACCGCCTGTTTCGACACCCCCGACAGCGAGGGCTTCGTCCGCAAACTTATGGACGTCATCAGGAAAAGACACGAGGAGATGCCTGACGGCTCATATACGACGAAGCTCTTCATCAAAGGAGTGAAGAGCATCGCAAAGAAAGTCGGTGAAGAGTCGGCCGAGGCCGTCATCGAAGCAGTCAGCGGCAAGCGCGACCGCTTCATCTACGAGGCCTCCGACCTAGTGTACCATTTCCTGGTCCTGATGGAAGAAATGGGCGTCAGCATCGAAGATCTGGAAGAGGAACTGTCCTACCGTCACCGGTGATCGGCGGCGAAAGCGGCCATACGCTCGTCAAGCACATCGTAAAGGTCATCCCGCATGCGGCTCACGCAGGCACGGATGCCCTTTTTCAGACTGCCCGTAGTCGACAGGCAGATGCTGCTCACTCCATAGTACATAAGCTCGAGCAGCAGTTCCTCGCCGCTCATATCGCCGTAGCCAAGAGTGAAGAAGAAGCCGTCTCCGACCTTCTGGTCCACGTCACGGTCGTACACGACATGGAAGCCGTGACGGCAGAATATCTCCTTCATCCTGGCCGCACGGCGTTCGTATTCACGGGTATCCTCAACGAAGTCAATGACGCCGTCGCAGGAAAGGTTCAGCATCTCCGCATAGGCGTACTGCGTAGTGGATGTACAGCCGCTGGTAATCATATAAAGGATTGAAGCCGTGAGCGTTACGCCGAATACTCCAGCATCGTGATACCTTTCCGCAAGGGCAGGATACTGCTTTTCGTACAGCCTGTCACCTATGCAGCATAACGCTATGCGCTGGCCGGCATAACTGAAGATCTTGGAGGCGGAAAGCATCAGGATGTAGTTGTCGGTATAGCGTGCGACGGTCGGCACGAACGGGGCCTCGAAAGGATGGCTGAGATCCCTGCGGTAATCCATGCAGAAATACGCCAGGTCTTCCATCACTACAACATCGTACTTGGTGGCCAGACGGCCGATGGCAGCGAGCTCACCCTCATCCAGACATATCCACGCAGGATTGTTGGGGTTGGAGTATACGATCGCGGCGATGTCCCCGGCGGCAAGCTCGGACTCGAGCTTCGCCTCAAGGGCCTCAGCGCCGCGATAGGGATAGATGTCGAATTCCCTCCAGCCTATGCCGAGGACGCGGAGCTGTGACTTCTGGATGGGGAAACCCGGGTCGATGAACAGGACCTTGTCCTTGCCGGGAATACGCTGGGTAACAGCGATGAAAGCGCCGAAAGAAGCGGCAACGGATCCTGTAGTAGGAATGCAGCCCACAGGGTCTATATCAATGTCTATGAATGCCTTGACAAAACGCGTCGCAGCCTGCTTGAGTTCCGGAACACCTGCTGCAGCGGGATACTGCGAACCTATGCCGCTGTCGAGGGCGCGTTTCTCGGCCTCGACGCCGTAATGGTTGATGGGCAGTCCGGGCGACCCCTGGTCCATACGGATGAACGGGATGCCCGTCTTGTTCTCAAGATACTGTGCCACCAGCAGGACTTCACCGATAGTGGCGGTGGAGAGATTGGCCACGCTCTGCGCCCGGCAGGCTTCGGCCACGAGTTCTTCGCTGAAAATCTTCATCTCAAGCCTTTCTGATGTAATCTGCCACCCAGTCGCCAACCTCGGAGGTGCTGCGTGCAGCAACTCCCTCGCCCGCGAGGTCCTCGGTAACGAACTTTGCGTCGATGGAAGCCGCCACGGCCTCGCGGATGGCCTTTCCTTCCGCCATCAGGCCGAATGCATATTCGAACATCATCGCGGCCGACAGGATCGTGGCCAGAGGATTGGCGATGTTCTTACCGGCGGCCTGAGGATAAGAGCCGTGGATGGGCTCGTAAACCCCGGTATGCTCCCCTATCGAAGCGGAAGCCAGAAGGCCCATGGACCCCGAGATCACGCTGGCCTCGTCGGTGAGGATGTCTCCGAAGGTATTCTCGGTGACTATCACGTCGAAGAACTTCGGGCAGCGGATAAGCTGCATCGCGGCATTGTCGACATACATATAGTCAGTCTTCACTTCGGGGTACTGCGGTTCCATCTCCTGGGCGACCTGGCGCCAGAGGCGCGAGGACTCCAGGACATTGGCCTTGTCGACCACGGTGAGATGACGGCCGCGGCGCATCGCGTACTCGAACGCAAGCTTGAGGATGCGTTCGATCTCATAGCGATGATAGATGTTGGTGTCGTATGCGGTGTCACCGCCGTCCAGGCGGCCCTTCTCGCCGAAATACATGCCTCCGGTGAGTTCGCGGATGCAGAGGAAGTCCGCGCCGTCCACGAGCTCCTCCTTCAGGGGGCTCTTGTGGACCAGCGGAGCAAAAGTCTCGACGGGACGCAGATTGGCGTATAGACCAAGCTGCTTGCGCATGGCCAGCAGGCCCTGCTCGGGCCTGACCTTCGCAGTCGGGTCGTTGTCGTATTTAGGGTCGCCGACCGCGCCGAAGAGGACAGCGTCGCTCTCGAGACAGACCTTATGGGTCTCCTCGGGATAAGCCGATCCGTATTCGTCGATCGCGCAGGCTCCGGCCTTCGCAAAACGGTATTCAACCTCGTGTCCGAAACGGGCGCAAATTGCGTCCACGGCTTTCTTGGCCTGGGCCACTACCTCCGGTCCTATGCCGTCGCCAGGCAGTTCAGCAATTCTGAATCTCATTATTTCAAACTCGTTATATCCAGATTTTCAATGATATTGAGCATTTTGACAGTCGCCTTGATGGCAGCTTCGGTCTGGTCGGAATCGATGCCGCGGGTCTTGAACTCGTGTCCGTCCATGTTCCATACGATGGTCGTGGCAACGAGGGCGTCGGTCTTACCTCCCGGAGGGATGGTGACCTGGTAGTCCGCGAGGAGCGGATGTTTCTTGCCGAGCCTGTCGTAGATCTTCCACAGTGCCTTCATGAAGGCGTTATACTGGCCGTCTCCGTTGGAACTGGTCTCGTACTCGGTGCCGTCTATGCTCACCTTCAGCATCGCCGCAGGTTTCATTCCCTTGGTAAGTTGCAGGGAATAGTTTTCGATGCGTATGCTGTCGTTGGTCGAATGGCCGCTCTTGAGGACGTCGGCCACGATGAAGGGCAGGTCCTCGGCGGTCATCATCTCTTTCTTGTCGCCGAGCTCGACGACCCTCTGGGTCACGAGCTTAACCTGTTCGGGCGAAAGGCTGATGCCCAGTTTATCGAGGTTCTCGATGATGTTGGCCTTGCCGCTCATCTTGCCGAGGGCGTACTGACGTATGCGGCCGAAACGCTCCGGCAGGAGCTGGTTGGCATAGAGCGAGCCCTTGCGGTCGCCGTCGGCGTGGACGCCGCTGGTCTGCGTGAAGACATTCTCGCCAACTACGGGTTCATTGTCGGGGATGCGGATGCCTGAGATGCTCTCCACATATTTGCACACGTGCGTGAGTTTGCTCTCGTCGATGCGCATCTTGACCGGCATCATATCGCTCAGCGAAGCGACTACTGCCGCAACCGAGGCATTGCCGCTGCGCTCGCCCAGGCCGTTGACGGTCGTATGGATGCCTTCGAAACCGGCGCGGACGGCGGCCATCGAATTGGCTACAGCGAAGCCGTAATCGTTGTGGGCGTGGAAGTCGAAATGAAGGTCTGGATAGCGGCGGAGCATCTTCCAGCACATCTCGGACGTGCTCCACGGGTCGAGGATGCCGAGCGTATCGGGGAGCATGAAATGCTTGATGTCCAGCCCCTTGAGTCCGTCCATCAGTTCGAAGACATACTCCGGCGACTCAATCATTCCATGCGACCAGTCCTCGAGATAGATATTGCAGGCTATTCCCTTTGAACGGGCATAGGATACGACCTGCGCAATGTCAGCGATATGCTCCTGGGTAGTTTTGCGAAGCTGTTTGGTCAGGTGTTTCAGGGAGCCCTTGGCCAGGATGTTCACGACCTTGCCGCCACACTCTGCTATCCAGTCGACGGAGACGCCTCCGTCCACGAAGCCGAGGACCTCGACGCGGTCGAGGTATCCCTTCGAAGCCGCCCACTCGCAGATGCGGGCGAAAGCCTCCGACTCCCCTTTCGAGACCCTGGCGGACGCGACTTCGATGCGGTCCACCTTGAGTTCTTCCAGAAGCAGTTGGGCTATGGCAAGCTTCTCGCTGCTGTTGAACGATACTCCGGCGGTCTGCTCACCGTCGCGAAGGGTAGTGTCAAGTATCTCTAACATTTTGATTTTTCGTAACTTTCTATCTTTGACTTATTGGCCAGCATGAAGTCGATGTCATCCAGTGCATTCATCAGGCAATACTTCTTGTATGGCATTATGTCGAAGGTTTCCGTGCGTCCCGTGGCAAGGTTCGTAACAGTCTGCGCAGGCAGGTCGACGCGCACCTTGAGGGAAGGATTGGCCGCGATGCCCGCCTGGAGTTCGTCGACGAAGGCTGCTGAAGCCTGGACGGGCAGGACGAAGTTGTTCAGTTCGTTGTTCTTGTGGATGTCTGCGAACGACTTGGCAATAACCACGCGGAAGCCGTATCCGGCGATGGCCCAAGCGGCGTGCTCACGGCTCGAGCCCGAGCCGAAGTTCTCGCCGGCAACGAGGATGCAGCCGCCGAAACTGGGGTCGTTGAGGACGAAGCCCGCCTTGGGCTTTCCTTCCCTGTCGTAGCGCCAGTCGCAGAAGAGATTGTCACCGAAGAACTTCTCCTCGCGGGTAGTGGCCTTCAAGAAGCGGGCGGGAATGATCTGGTCGGTATCGACATTGTCGACCGGCAGCGGCACGCAGGTGCTCTCTATGATATCGAACTTCTGTTTCATAGGAATTCTCTTGGATCGGTTACTACTCCGGTGACGGCTGCCGCGGCCGCGGTCAACGGGCTTGCCAGCATCGTGCGCGAGCCGGGGCCCTGTCGGCCTTCGAAGTTGCGGTTGCTCGTGGAAACCGCATACTTGCCGGCCGGAATCTTGTCGTCGTTCATCGCCAGGCAGGCGGAACATCCTGGCTGGCGGATCTCGAAGCCTGCAGCCTCGAGTACCTTATCGAGCCCCTCGGCTTCGATCTGGCGCTTGACCATCCAGGAGCCCGGGACAAGCCACGCAGTGACTCCCGGGGCTTTCCTGCGGCCCGCGGCGATAGACGCGAATGCACGGAAATCCTCTATGCGGCCGTTGGTACATGCGCCAAGGAAGACGTAGTCGACCTTGTGGCCGAGGAGGCACTCCCCTGCCTTGAAGTCCATATAATCAAGGGCTTTCTGCGCAGTACCGGCCGGAATGGTTCCGTCAATCGGCATACCCATACCGGGGTTGGTGCCGTAGGTGATCATAGGCTTGATGTTTGCAGCGTCGAAGACGACCTCACGGTCGAAGACTGCGTCGTCTCCGCTCTTGAGCGTACGCCAGAAAGCGACTGCCTTGTCCCACTCCTCTCCCTTCGGGGCGTATTCACGTCCCTTGAGATATTCGAAAGTGGTCTCGTCCGGGGCGATGAATCCGCCGCGGGCTCCCATCTCGATAGAAAGATTGGAAAGCGTGAGGCGCCCCTCCATCGAAAGCGAACGGACGGTGGAACCGCGATACTCTATGAAGTAGCCCGTGGCACCGCTCGTCGTAAGCTTCATCATAAGATAGAGGGCAAGGTCCTTGGCAGTGACTCCCGGCCCCAGTTCGCCCTCGACGCGGATGCTCATCGACTTGGGTTTCTTCTGCAGGATGCACTGCGAGGCCATGACCATCTCCACCTCGGAAGTGCCGATGCCGAAGGCGACTGCACCCATCGCTCCGTGCGTGGAAGTATGCGAATCGCCGCAGACTATGGTCATTCCGGGCAGCGAGAGGCCCTTCTCCGGGCCTACGACGTGGATGATGCCATTGTCCGGGCTCATCATTCCATAATAGGTCAGGCCAAACTCGTGCGCATTGCGCTCGAGGGTGTCGACCTGGGTCTTGGAAAGCGGTTCGGTGATGGGCTTGTCCTGGTCGTGCGTCGGAGTGTTGTGGTCGGGCATGCAGAAGATGCGCTCCGGCCGCAGGCACTTGATGCCACGCGCGCGCAGGCCGTCGAAGGCCTGCGGCGAAGTCACCTCATGACAGTACAGCCGGTCTATGTACACCTGGTCGGGACCGCCTTCAGGCTTGTCCACGATGTGCGCATCCCAAATCTTGTCGAAAAGCGTATTCATCAGTAAACGTAGCTACTTGTTGTTCTCGGGGCGCAGGGCGCGGACAGTGACGGCAGTGCGCCACATTTCGCTCTCGCGGAGGGCCTTGAGCTCCTTCTCGAGGCCTTCGCGGTAGTCGGGCTTGCTGTTGGCGTCGATGGATATCTGGGCCTCATGGCCGGACTTCACGCTGGCGTAGAGTTTCTGGACGACAGGCTTGATGGCGTCGTGGAAAGGTCCCATCCAGTCAAGGGCGCCGCGCTGGGCGGTCGTGGAGCAGTTGGCGTACATCCAGTCCATACCCTTGGCCGCAAAGAGCGGCATCAGGGACTGGGTAAGCTCCTCGACCGTCTCGTTGAAGGCCTCGCTCGGCGAATGACCGTTCTCACGGAGAACCTCATACTGAGCGGAAAGGAGGCCCTGGATGGCTCCCATCAACGAGCCGCGCTCGCCGGTGAGGTCGGAAGTGGCCTCACGCTGGAAGGTGGTCTCGAAGAGATAGCCCGAACCGATGCCGATGCCAAGGGCTATGGCGTCGTTCAGGGCGTGGCCGGAGACATCCTGGTACACCGCATACGAAGAATTGATGCCGCGGCCCTCGAGATAGAGGGAGCGGACGGTGGCGCCGGAGCCTTTAGGGGCAACCATTATCACGTCGATGTCGGCAGGCGGCACGCAGCCGGTGCGGTCGTTCCACGTGATGGCGAAACCGTGCGAGAAATACAGGGTCTTGCCGGCCTTGAGGTAAGGCTTGATGCGGGGCCAGACGGACATCACCGCCGCGTCGGAAAGCAGGCACATCACGATGTCTCCGCGGTCGCAGGCCTCTTCTATGCCGAAGAGGGTCTCTCCGGGCACCCAGCCGTCGGCAATGGCCTTCTCGAAGGTCTTGCCCGGACGCTGTCCGACGATGACCTTGAAACCGTTGTCACGGAGGTTGAGGGACTGTCCGGGACCCTGAACGCCGTATCCGATCACTGCTATGGTCCTGCCGGCCAGGGTTTCACGAGCCATTTCGAGGGTAAATTCTTCGCGGGTCACGACATTCTCTTCGACTCCGCCGAAATTCATTTTTGCCATAATCGTAAGTTGTTTATTGTTTGTTTTCTCTTTCCTTCAGGAAGCGGCCTACGGACACGATCTCCATGAAGGAGCGCTCGTTGTCCTCCTGATAGAAGGCCTTGACAACATCCACGCGCTTCTCCATCTGGAGAACGACCGCACGGGCATTCTTCTCGGAGGTACGCGCAAGGATCTTGAACTTGTGGATGCCGTCTATCTTGGAAGGATAGACGAGCAGTTTCTCGATATTGATGCTCCGGCGGGTGAAGATGCCGGCGACGGAGCTGAGCAGACCGACCTGGTTCTCGGTATAGGCCGTTATCTCATACAGTTTCTCATTTTCCATATACGAACCAGTCTTTATCGTTCAACATTATCTCTCCCACGCTCTTTCCCGGAGGGATCATCGGGAACACGTTGTCGGCTTCGGCGACATGCACGTTCAGAATGAACGGACGGTCGTCGGCGAACATCTGCCCGATGGCCGCTTTCATCCCGGAACGGTCCTCGAGGGATACGCAGGTGATGCCGTATGCTGCCGCAAGAGTCTGATAATCGGGATTCATCATCCTCGTGAAGGAATAGCGGCCGTCGAAGAACAGTTCCTGCCACTGGCGGACGTTGCCGAGCCAGTTGTTGTTCAGGAGTATGATCTTGACGCCTATGCCCTCCTGCATTATGGTCCCAAGCTCCTGGATGGTCATCTGGATGCCTCCGTCCCCGACGAAGAGGCACACGTGGCGGTCGGGAGCCGCCACCTTGGCGCCGATGGCTGCGGGAAGACCGAAGCCCATCGTACCTAGACCTCCGGAGGTGATCATGCTACGCGACTGCTTGAAACGGGAATAGCGCGATGCGAAAAGCTGGTTCTGACCGACGTCGGTGACGACTACGGCGCTGCCTTCGCAAGCATCCGCAACGGCCGAGATGACCTCGCCGGGACGGATGAGTCCGGATGCGGGGCGGACTTCCGGATCGATGACTTTCTCTTTCTCCACGGCCTCGCAGGAAGCGATCTCTCCATCCCAGTCACGGGGACTGCCGGCGGAGATGCGCCTGGTGAGTTCAGCCAGAACCTCGCGGGCGTCGCCGAGTATGCCGAGGTCGACGGGGATGTTCTTGCCTATTTCGGAAGCGTCGATGTCGATGTGGATGACCTTCGCCTGCTTCGCATAGGTCGAGACCGTGCCCGTGACGCGGTCGTCAAAACGCATTCCGACCGCGATGAGCAGGTCGCATTCCTGCGTCAGGACATTGGAAGCCAGGCTTCCGTGCATTCCGAGCATTCCGGTATAATGGGGATTGTCGCTGTCAAGGGCGCTCAGGCCGAGCATGGTTGAGCCGGCGGGTATATTGCCCTTGTCGAGGAAGCCGGCGAGTTCCTTCTCCGCACCGGAGAGGATTATGCCATGGCCATAAACGACGAAAGGCTTGCGGGCTGCATCGATCATCGCGGCGGCCTCGGCCAGCGAGCTTTCGGTAGGCTCCGGCACGGGGACATAACTGCGGATGAACGAGCAGTTCTTGCGGACATATTCGGCCATTCCGATCTGCGCGTCCTTTGTGAAGTCGAGCACGACGGGGCCGGGACGCCCGCTTGCCGCGATATAATAGGCGCGGGCAACGGCCCAGGCGATGTCCTTGGGACGACGGATCTGGTATGCCCACTTCGAGATGGGAGTGGTCATACCGATGAGGTCGGTCTCCTGGAAGGCGTCCGTGCCGAGGGCGGCTGAAGCCACCTGGCCGGCTATGACTACCACGGGAGTGGAATCGATCATGGCGTCGGCGACGCCTGTGATGACGTTTGTGGCGCCGGGGCCGGAGGTGACGATGACCGTTCCGGGGAAATTCCTTACCCTGGCAAAGCCTTGAGCTGCGTGGATGGCGCCCTGCTCGTGGCGCACGAGGATGTGGCGGAGACGGTCCGTGTAGTCGTACAGGGCGTCATACACGGGCATGATGGAGCCGCCCGGATACCCAAAGATGGTATCCACCCCCTGGTTGATGAGGGATTCGAGAAGGATCTGGGACCCTTTAAGCATCCAACCGTTCGGTGTATCTGTCATGTTCGCTGATTTTAGTCGTCTTCAATTATACGTCTTGCACCCTTGTCGGCGCTGCTTACCATCGAGGCATAGGCCTTCAGGCTCTTGGAGACCTCGCGTATGCGGTGCGGCGGCCGGAAGGCCTTGCGGCCCTTGGCCTCCTCCGCGGCGCGACGGCGCTCAAGTTCGCATTCGGGCAGCAGCACGTTGATGCTGCGCGAGGGGATATCGATCTCGATGATGTCACCGTCCTGCACGAGGCCGATCTCTCCGCCGGCCGCCGCCTCGGGCGAAATGTGCCCGATGCTGAGGCCGGAGGTGCCGCCGCTGAAGCGGCCGTCGGTGATGAGGGCGCATTCCTTGCCCAGATGCATGGACTTGATATACGAAGTAGGATACAGCATCTCCTGCATTCCGGGGCCGCCCTTGGGACCCTCGAAATTGATGACCACGACATCGCCGCTCTTCACGGCGCCGCCGAGGATGCCGTCGCATGCGGCCTCCTGCGAGTCGAAGACCTTTGCAGGGCCCTTGAAATGCCAGATCGACTCGTCGACGCCCGCGGTCTTGATCACGCAGCCGTCCCTGGCGATGTTGCCGAACAGGACACCCAGGCCACCGTCTTTAGTATAAGCGTGCGCGATATCACGTATACAGCCGTTCTCGCGGTCGGTATCCAGCGAGTCGTGGTAGAAGTCCTGCGAGGCCATCCTGGTGGTCCTACGCCCGGCGGGAGCGGAGGCATACAGCCTGCGGACCTCCGGAGCGCAGTCCGAGGAAAGGATGTCGTAACGGGCGACGGCCTCTCCAAGCGTCATTCCGTCCACGCGGGCGACCGTCGTGTCCACGAGCCCGGCCTTGGCAAGTTCGGACATGATGCCGAGCACGCCGCCGGCGCGTCCGACGTCCTGGATGTGGTATTTCTGGGTATTGGGAGCCACCTTGCAGATGCAGGGGACCTTGCGCGAGAGCGCGTCGATGTCCTTCATCGTGAAATCAGTGCCTGCCTCACCGGCGACAGCGAGAAGATGGAGGACGGTGTTCGTAGAGCCGCCCATGGCTATGTCAAGTGACATCGCGTTGAGGAAGGCGGCGCGGGTGGCGATGCTGCGCGGAAGGACCGACGCATCATCGTTGTCATAGTATCTGTGCGCGTTCTCCACGATCTGGCGTGCGGCCTGAAGGAGGAGTTCCTTGCGCAGTGCGTGCGTCGCCAGGACTGTGCCGTTGCCCGGAAGGGCAAGGCCTATCGCCTCGGTGAGGCAGTTCATCGAATTGGCCGTGAACATACCCGAACAACTGCCGCAGGTCGGGCAGGCGCAGGCCTCGATGGCAGCCACGTCGGCGTCGCTGACCGAAGGGTCGGCAGACTTGACCATGGCGTCGATCAGGTCCAGCCTGGCGCTGCCGAGCACACCGGCCTCCATCGGGCCTCCGGAGACGAAGACCGTGGGAATGTTCAACCGCATCGCGGCGATAAGCATTCCGGGAGTGATCTTGTCGCAGTTGCTGATGCAGACGAGAGCGTCGGCTTTATGGGCATTGACCATATACTCGACGCTGTCGGCGATGATGTCGCGTGATGGAAGGGAATAAAGCATGCCGTCGTGCCCCATCGCGATGCCGTCATCTACGGCGATGGTGTCGAACTCCGCTGCAAAGCAGCCCAGGCGCTCGATCTCTTCCTTGACGATCTGGCCCGCCTCGTGAAGATGCACGTGGCCGGGAACAAACTGTGTAAATGAATTTGCAATGGCTATGACGGGCTTGCCGAACTGTTCTTTTTTCATACCGTCCGCAAGCCAGAGGGACCTGGCACCTGCCATCCTGCGTCCCTCGAAGGTGACACTGCTCCTGAGTTTCATGATACCGCTACTAACTAAGTTTTGGCAAGATAAATAAATATTTTTAAAAACGCAAGAAAATGCGGAAAAACAAGCGCACGTGGCGCATATATGCATCAAAGGTTTGGATTTATGCAGGAAAAAAGATACATTTGACAAATTGTTGGTTAGAGTAGCCTATGAATATTACGATCATCGGCGCGGGCAACATGGGCGGATCCACCGCCCTCGGATTTGCAGGAAGCGGGGCTGTCGAAGCCTCGTGCATTACTGTTACGGCGCGCCACGAAACAAGCCTCGACAGATTCAAGGAGCGCGGACTGCGCACCACAACGGACAACCGTTCCGCCGTGCGGGACGCTGATATTGTGTTCTTTGCCGTCAAGCCATGGCAGATGGAAGCCGTCCTTAAAGAGACTAAGGATGTGATGGATTATCGCCGTCAACTGATAGTTTCCATCGCACCCGGCATCAAACCCGGGGAGCTTAAGGAATGGCTTGCCAAGGACGGCTCCGTCCCTTCCCTCGCCTATGCTATCCCTAATACAGCCATAGAAATTGGAGAGAGCATGACCTACATCTCAGCGATCACGGCTTCCGAAGAACAGACCGCACTGTTGAAAGACCTGTTCGACAAGGTCGGGAAAACCCAGGTCGTGCCCCTGGACCTGATGCTGTCCGGCACTTCTCTCGCCTCCTGCGGCATAGCCTATGCGATGCGCTACATCAGCGCATCGGCGGAAGGCGGAGCGCGGCTGGGACTGGACGGCGGGCAGATCGGCGAAGCCGTCTGCCAGACCGTCCGCGGCGCCGCCGCGCTCGTCGACGCCAAAGGCTTCGACCCCGAGCATGAGATCGACCGTGTAACCACTCCGAACGGATTGACCATCAGAGGCTTGAACGCTATGGAAGAAGCCGGTTTCAGCGACTCCGTCATAAAGGGGCTGATGGTTATCAAAGCACCTAAATCCAAGCGCATAGTTGTCAAGGTTGGCAGCAACGTCCTCACCCGCTCCGACGGATCGCTCGACACCACAAGGGTATCATCCATCGTAGACCAGATTGTTGCCCTGCGTGCGCAGGGATACGAAACCGTACTGGTGACCAGCGGCGCCGTCGCCTGCGGCCGTTCGGTCCTGCGCGAGGACCGCAAACTTTCAGACGTCCAGCAGCGCCAGTTGTATTCAGCCGTCGGCCAGGTACGTCTCATGGATCTCTATTACAGGCTTTTCCAGAATTACGGGATAACCGTAGGACAGGTGCTTACCCAGAAAAAGAATTTCGACGAAGGACAGGAATACAGCAACCAGAAGAGTTGCATGGAGGTGATGCTCCAGGGCAAGGTCCTGCCCATCGTCAACGAGAACGATACCGTGAGCATTACCGAGTTGATGTTCACCGACAACGACGAACTCTCCGGACTCGTAGCCGAAATGGTCGGCGCGGAATCACTCGTAATCCTGACCAACGTGGACGGAGTCTTTGACGGCGCACCGGACGACCCGGAAGCCAAGGTCATCCGCAGCATACAGCCGGGGGACTCCGTCGAACGGCACATCAGCGCCAGGAAGAGCAGTTCCGGCCGGGGCGGCATGCTCTCCAAATGCAAGGTAGCCATGGAGCTGGCCGCCAAGGGCATTCGCGTCATCATCGCTAACGGTGGCCGCGACAATATCCTCGTGGATGTTCTCTCGCAATCCGACGGGGTCGTACATACGGAATTCTTACCTTCTAAAAATGATTGACAATGGCATCTTCCGACATATTCTCCCGCACTAAATCCGCCTCGCTGAGCCTTGCCGCTCTCGACGACACGCGGCGCAACACCCTTCTCCTCCGTGTCGCCGACACGATATGCGAGGAGTCCGGGGCACTTCTGGAAGCCAATGCAAAGGACCTCGCGGCCATGGACCGCAGCAATCCCCTCTATGACCGCCTCCAACTCACTGAAGAGCGTCTGAAGGGCATTGCAGGCGACATGCGCCAGGTAGCCTCACTCCCCTCTCCGCTCGACCGCACTCTCGTCTGCCGCACTCTGCCGAACGGGTTGAAACTGCGCAAGGTCAGCGTGCCTTTCGGAGTAATAGGAGTCATATACGAAGCGCGTCCCAACGTGACTTTCGACGTGTTCTCGCTGTGTTTCAAGAGCGGTAACGCGTGCCTGCTGAAAGGCGGACGCGATGCCGACAATTCCAACCGCGCCGCCGTGGTGCTCATCAAGCGCGTGATGGCCGAAGAGGGCATCTGCGAGGATGCCGTCAACCTCATGCCTGCGACCCACGATGCCGCGCGCGAACTGCTTGAAGCTGTAGGATACGTCGATCTCGTCATACCACGGGGCGGACGCCGCCTCATAGATTTCGTTCGCGACAATGCTAAAGTACCCTGCATCGAAACCGGTGCCGGCGTGGTCAACACTTATTTCGATGCTTCAGGAGACCTTGAAAAGGGCATACGTATCGTCACGAACGCAAAAACCCGCAGGGTGAGCGTCTGCAATGCGCTTGACTGCCTGATAATCAATTCTTCCAGGCTGACGGACCTGCCCGGGCTTCTGAGCATGATGGCCGACAGGGTGACGATATATGCCGACCCGCGCGCCTACGCTTCGCTTGACGGCAAGTACCCCGCAGAACGTCTCCGGCCTGCCGGCCCGGACGCTTTCGGCACTGAATATATGGACTATAAGATGGCCGTCAAGACCGTGGACAGCCTGGACGAGGCGCTGGAGCATATACGCCGCTATGGTTCCGGACACAGCGAGGCCATCGTTACTGAGGACGCCTCGGCCGCTGCGGCCTTCCAGCGCAGCGTCGATGCCGCCTGCGTCTATGTCAACGCGCCGACAAGTTTCACGGACGGCGCCCAGTTCGGCCTCGGTGCCGAAATCGGCATCAGCACCCAGAAACTTGGAGCACGCGGTCCCATGGGCCTTGAGGAGATCACGTCATACAAGTGGCTGATAGAAGGAGAGGGACAGACAAGACCATGAAGATAAAGGACATCATAGCAGCGAGGGAGAAACCCTTTGCCTCGCTGGAGATCGTCCCTCCCCTGAAAGGGGTCACGAAGGACGAGCTCCTGGACTCCATACGCCCGTTCATGGAGTTCAAACCGCCGTACATCAACGTCACCTGCCACCGCGACGAGATCGAGTTCCGGCCCGGTCCGGGCGGCACTTTCACACGGCATACTATACGCCGCCGCCTCAGCGAGACGGCAGTCTGCGCATCGATCCAGGACGCATTCGACGTCGAAGTCGTGCCGCATCTCATCTGTGGAGGCGCTACCGCCGAGCAGATCGGCGATACCCTTAGCGACTTCAAGTTCATGGGTATCGAGAACATAATGGCCCTCCGGGGCGACAGCCTTCTCGGCGAAAAGCGGTTCACGCCCGAGCCGGGCGGATACCGCTACGCCAATGAACTCGTCGCCGCCATCCGAAGTTTCGGGCGGGAGAACGGCACGGAGTTCTGCATCGGTGTCGGAGGATATCCGGAGAAGCATTTCGAGGCTCCGAACATGGAGACCGACATAGCCAACCTCAAGCGCAAGGTCGAGGCCGGGGCAGACTTCATCATCACCCAGATGTTCTTCGACAATGCGCATTTCTACGAATTCAGGGACCGCTGCCGTTTTGCAGGCATAAGCGTCCCGATCATACCCGGCCTTAAACCGCTCTCCAGCGCCAGGCAACTGGAATCCATCCCCGACCTGTTTTCGCTGGACATCCCGCAGGATCTGGTCCGGGAGATGCAGGCCCACGCCGACGACAAGGCAGCCTGCTACAGGATAGGCCTGGAGTGGTGCTCCGAACAATGCGCGGACCTTCTGCGAAACGGCGTGCCGGCCATCCATTTCTATACAATGGGAAGGCCTGACAACACGGTGGAGATACTGAAAAGATTCTTCTGATGGGCATAGTCGACGACATAAGCGAGCGTATCCTCGTCCTCGACGGAGCAATGGGCACACTTCTCCAGCAAGGTATGGGTGAGGAGGAAGCGCTGCGCGCCTATGTCGAGGCCGGAGCCGATATCATCACCACCAACAGCTTCAACGCCAACCGCATATCGCTTGCCGCCGAGGGCAAGGCGGGACAGGCCGCGGAACTCGCTTATGCCGCGGCAGTCCGCGCGCGGCGCGTTGCCGATGCCGCAGGGCGCAAGGTCTACGTCGCCGGCAGCATAGGACCCACCGGCAAGTCGCTTACAATGGCCTCGGATGCCGATGATCCGGCATTCCGGCAATACGGCTTCGACGATTTCGTCGATGCATACCGCGAGGAAATCGAAGCGCTGGTGCGCGGCGGAGTGGACCTGATACTCTTGGAGACCTGTTTCGACGCACTCAACGCCAAGGCTGCCATTTATGCGATGGAGCAACTGGGCAATCCCCTGCCGCTGATCATTTCCGCGACGGTTTCCGACCGCAGCGGGCGCACGCTCACAGGGCAGACGCTAGAAGCTTTCTACCGTTCCGTCGAGCACGCTCCTACGCTCTGCGCCTTCGGGATCAACTGCGCGCTCGGAGCCGAGGCGATGGCGCCGCTCGTCTCCGAAATCTCCAGGTTCAGCAACCATCCGGTCAGTTTCTATCCCAATGCCGGAATACCGGACGAGTTGGGCCGCTACAACGACAGCCCCAGCCTGATGGCAGGCATTGTACGAAGGCTGGCGGAGCAGGGAAAACTCAATCTCGTCGGCGGATGCTGCGGCACGACCCCGGCTCATATAAAGGCTCTCTCCGAGTGTGTCCGGGGCCTTGGACCACGTCGTTTCGAACCACGCAAACTTTTGACGGTCAGCGGACTCGAGGCATTCACGATAGACCGCAGCCAAAACTTCACCAATATAGGCGAAAGGACCAACGTTGCAGGTTCGCGCAAGTTCGCCAGGCTCATCGCGGCCGATCAATACGATGAAGCTCTGGCCATAGCCGCCGCACAGATAGAAGGAGGCGCATCGGTCATCGACATCAATATGGATGACCCGATGGTCGACCCGGCAGAGAAGATGCGCGTCTTCCTGCGGCACATAGCAGGAGAACCCTCCGTTGCGAAGGCTGCCATTATGATCGACTCTTCGCACTGGGACACCATCCTGGAAGGATTGAAGAACGCCCAGGGCAAATGCATCGTAAACTCCATCTCGCTCAAGGACGGCGAGGAGGAGTTCCTGCGCAAGGCCCGCACCATCCACTCCCTCGGAGGCGCTATGGTGGTGATGGCCTTCGATGAAGAGGGCCAGGCTGTCACGTTTGACAGGAAGGTTGAGATATGCGCCCGTAGCTACAGGCTCCTTACCGGCATCGGCATACCGCCCCAGGACATAGTCTTCGACGTGAATGTCCTGTCGATAGGTACCGGCATTGATGAACACGCGCGTTTCGGTGTGGATTTCATCGAGGCCGTCCGTTGGATAAAGCAGAATCTCCCCGGAGCACTGACTTCCGGAGGAATATCCAATCTGTCGTTCGCTTTCCGCGGGAACAACCGCGTACGCGAAGCGATGCATTCGGTGTTCCTTTACCACGCCATCAAGGCCGGGCTTGACATGGCCATCGTCAATCCGCAGATGCTGCAGATCTACGACGACATCGACCCTGACCTGCGTAAAGCCGTCGAGGACGTGATCTTCGATTCAGACAAGGAGGCGACGGCGAGGCTTGTCGCAAAGGCCTCGGAGATGCTTGAAGAGAACGCACCGAAAGCCGTTGACACAACAATCCATGACAGTGATATCAGTCCTGAAGAAAGACTTTCAAACGCAGTGATTAAAGGCCTGTCACAGAGCTTGAAAGAAGATACACTGGCCTGCCTTGAAAAGCTCGGTGGCGCAGTCGCTGTCATCGAAGGCCCGCTGATGTCCGGAATGGAGCGCGTCGGCGAACTTTTCGGCGATGGAAGGATGTTTCTCCCGCAGGTCGTCAAGTCCGCGCGGATAATGCGGGAAGCAGTGGCCGTGCTCGAGCCTTACATGGAGAGCGGTGAAGCTGTCGGGGGCAAGCCCAAGTTCCTCATCGCCACTGTCCAGGGAGACGTCCACGACATAGGCAAGAACATTACCGCCATAGTACTGACCTGCAGCGGATTCGATGTTACCGACCTGGGCGTGATGGTCCCTTCGTCGACGCTTCTGGACAAAGCGGTCGAGATCGGCGCCGACATCATCGGCGTCAGCGGACTGATTACCCCTTCCCTACACAGGATGGAGGAGATATGCAGCGAGATGACCGCCCGCGGAATGACCGTCCCCCTGTTTGTCGGTGGAGCCGCTGCTTCCGCCATCCACACAGCCGTTAAACTCGCACCTCTCTATCCGAACGTACACTACGGCCCGGATGCTTCCGCCACCGCAGTGATGGCCAAGAAATATATGGTGGATCCCGCGGGTTTCATCGCGGCAGAAGACGCGCAGCACGCGCGCCTCGCCGCGCTCCGACCCGCAGGGTACCCCCAAAAAACCGCCACCCTGCGGGAGAATTCCCGCAGGGTAAGCGAAAAAAGCGCCTACCCTGCGGGGAAGCCCTTCGCCGACATCACACCGATGACGCTCGGTTGGAAGGAGTTGAAGAGCTGTTTCGACTGGCGGATGTTCTTCGGGATTTGCGGCCTGAAATGCCGAGGGGAAGATGGTTGCGCTGCTTCGTCTGAACTCGAGCATGAAGCGCTTGCCATCCTGTCGAAAGACAAGCCCGAAGCATTCGTCCGCGCCCGTTTCTTCGATTGTCACCGTGAAGGGGACGATATCGTGTCTTCAGACGGTTCACTTTCCCTTCCGATGCTCCGCGACGGTCATTCCCTTGCGGACTACTTCCCCGACGAAGGCAGCGCCCAGCTCGGACTCTTCGCCGTCCGGGTGGACTGCCCGGCCGACGGAGATTTCGTCGGGCACGCCCTCCGGGTCAGCCTTGCCGAAGCGGCTTCCGAATACCTCGGCCGCAAATGGGAGAGCCTTCTGCCGGAAGGCATCAGGCTCATTCGCCCGGGCATAGGCTATGCCTGCTGCCCGGACCACAGTCTCAAGCGCGACATCCTTTCGGTCCTGCCCGACACGGGCATCAGCCTGACTGATTCCTGCGCGATGATTCCTGAAGCGAGCATCTGCGGCCTGGTCATCGCCCACCGCGACGCCGCCTATCACGACATCCGTCACGTCAGCCCGGATGACCTCGCCGCATATGCCGCAAAACGAGGCTTCAACGAGGAAGCTCGGAAGCTCTTCCTGAGCCATCTCGAGTAAACGGATTTGGAGATTTTAAATTTATTTCATATCTTCACGACAATTTAGTTAGTAGAGATATGAATGTCCTGAAATTCGGTGGTACTTCAGTGGGCTCGGCCGAGTCCATCCTCAATGTCAAACAGATAGTCTCCTCGCGCCAGGAAAGTGTAATTGTCGTGGTTTCCGCCCTCGGCGGAGTCACCGACATGCTCCTTGAGACCTCCGCCCTCGCGGAGCAGGGAGACAAGAACTTCCGCTCGTCATACGAAAAGATACGCAGGCGCCACCTCGACCTTGTCGAGGCGGTCTTCGAGCCTTCCGACAGCCGCAACCGCCTGATGGAAGCAATCGAAGCGCGCCACGAGAGCCTCCGGGCGCTCTATGAAGGCGTGTATACCCTTCGGGTCCTTCCCGACAAAACCGCCTGTCAGATAGTAAGTTTCGGCGAGCGTATCTCCGCGATGATCGTCAGCGCCCTGATCCCGGGCTCCTTCCTTTACGATTCACTCGAGTTCATCAAGTCCACGGTCATCGAGGGCAAGAACGTCCTCGACTCCGAAGTAACCGAGGAACTCGTCCGCCGCAAGTTCTCGGGCATAGAAGGCCGCAACGAAGTGGCCGTCGTCCCCGGTTTCATATCCACCGACTCCCGCACCGGAGAGATCACCAACCTCGGCCGCGGAGGATCCGACTATACCGCCAGCATCATCGCTTCCGCGCTCAATGCGCAGTGCCTTGAGATCTGGACGGATGTTGACGGCTTCATGACCGCCGACCCGCGCGTCATCAAAACCTCCTATGTCATTGACGAACTCAGTTTCACCGACGCGATGGAGCTCTGCAACTTCGGTGCAAAGGTCATCTATCCCCCGGCAATCTACCCAGTCAGTTCCAAGGACATCCCCGTCCTTATAAAGAACACCTTCAACCCCGATGCCAAGGGCACGGTCATCCGCAAGCACAGCCGCAAGGGCGGCAATGCCGTCACCGGCATCTCGTCCATCGACGACAGCTGCCTGATCACCGTCGCCGGTACTTCCATGGCGGGCATCATCGGTGTCAACAGCCGCATCTTCCGCGTCCTTGCAGACAATTTCATCAGCGTATTCCTCGTCAGCCAGTCCTCATCGGAGACCCATATCTCCCTCGGCGTCAGCGCCGCCCAGGCCGACAAGGCCTGCGAGTTGCTGAACCGCGAGTTCGAGCACGAGATCTCCGAGGGTTCGATGGATCCCGTTGAACTGATGAAAGACCTTGCCACCGTCGCCATCGTCGGCGAGAACATGAAGAACAACGCCGGTACCGCCGGCAAGCTCTTCAGCGTCCTCGGCCGCAACGGTATCAGCATCATCGCCTGCGCCCAGGGTACCGAAGAGCACAACATCTCGTTCGTCGTCAAGCGCAAGTACCTGCGCAAATCGCTCAATGTCATCCACGACAGTTTCTTCCTTTCGGAATACCAGGAGCTCAATATCTTCGTCTGCGGCATCGGCACCGTCGGCGGCAACCTCCTCGGCCAAATAGCCTCCCAGCGCGATAAGCTCATGAAGGAGAACAACCTCAAGATCAACGTCGTGGGCATTGCCCGCAGCACCAAGGGCATTTTCGACCGAGAGGGTTTCGACCTTACAAGGTGGCGCGAACTGCTCGAGGCCGGCAAGGACATCGACATCAATGCCCTGCGCGACGAGGTGATAGGGATGAACATCTTCAACTCCGTGTTCGTAGACTGCACGGCCAGTGCAGAAGTCGCCGGGCTGTACCATGACTTCTTCGAGCACGGCATCTCGGTCGTGGCGGCCAACAAGGTTGCGGCCTCGTCCGACTACGACAATTACGCCGCCCTCAAGGCGCTTGCACTCAAGCGCGGCGTCAAATTCCTCTTCGAGACCAACGTCGGCGCCGGGCTGCCGGTCATCAATACCATCAACGCCCTGCGCAACAGCGGTGACAAGATCCTAAAGATAGAGGCGGTGCTCAGCGGCACTCTCAACTTCATCTTCAACACCCTTTCGGAGACAGTTCCGTTCAGCGAGACCGTGAGGATGGCCAAGGAGCAGGGCTTCTCCGAGCCCGACCCCCGTATCGACCTTTCCGGCAAGGACGTCATCCGCAAGCTCGTCATCCTCGCCCGCGAGGCCGGCTACAGGGTTAATCAGGAGGACGTCGTCGCCGAGGACCTCATCCCCGCCGAGTTCTTCGACTGCAGCCTCGAGGAGTTCTGGAAGAGGCTTCCGGAGCTGGATGCCAGCTTCGAGGAGCGCCGCCGCGAACTTGCCGCAGGCAAGAAGCACTGGCGCGTCGTCGCCCGCATGGAAGACGGCAAGTACACCGTCTCTCTCTGCGAGTTCGACCAGCGTTCTTCGCTGTACGAGCTGGAAGGCTCCAACAACATTATCCTCCTCACCACTGAAAGGTACAACAAGCACCCCATGCTCATCCAGGGCTACGGAGCCGGAGCCAGCGTCACTGCCGCAGGTGTTTTCGCGGACATAATGAGCATCGCAAACGTTTAGTTCAATATGAAAAAAGTCAGGGTATTCGCGCCGGCATCCATAGCCAATCTCGGATGCGGTTTCGATATAATGGGCCTCGCACTGGACGAGGTCGGAGACATCCTCGAAATGACGGCTTCGGAAGGTGACGGCATCACCATCACCAACCGCACCGACGTTCCCCTTCCGGACGACATCGAGGACAACGTCATTACTCCCGTCATCCGTAAGTTCCTGGAAATGACAGGCAAGAAGGCTCAGATCGACGTTACCGTCTGTCAGAAGATATACCCCGGCTCGGGCATCGGCTCCAGCGCTGCATCCAGCGCCGCTGCCGCCTACGGAATGAACGAACTGTTCGACTGTCCCCTCTCCGACGAAGAGATGGTCGTCTGCGCGATGGAGGGCGAGAATCTCGCCAGCGGCGGATACCACGCCGACAACGCCGCTCCCGCCCTGCTCGGCGGCATCATCCTCATCCGCGGATACGAGCCACTGGATATCATACAACTGCCGATTCCCGGCAATTTCTACTGCGCTGTCGTCCACCCGAAGATCATGGTCTCGACAAAGGCAGCCCGCAGCATACTGCCCAAGGCAGTCCCCATGCACGACGCCATCAGCCAGTGGGGCAACGTCGGCGGCCTGGTCGCCGGACTCTACTCCGGCAACATCGGCCTGGTCGGCCGCGCCATGCGTGACGCCGTGGCCGAGCCTTACCGCAAGCAGTTCATCCCCGGTTTCGACGAACTCCGCGAGAAGATCCTGGCCTCCGGCTCGATGGCGATGAACATCTCCGGTTCCGGTCCTTCCGTATTCTCGCTCTCCGACAAGCGCGAGATCGCACATAAGGCCGGCGAGATAATGAAAGAGCATTTCGACTCCCGCGGCATCAGTTGCGAGGTCTACGTCGTCAAGGTCACGAACAAGGGCGCAAAACTCCTGGCGCAATGATGTACTACAGCACCAACGGCAAGGCTCCTCTCGCCTCGCTGGAGAAAGCCGTCGTAAAGGGTCTCGCAGAAGATCGCGGCCTGTATATGCCGGAACGCATCCAGCGCCTTCCCGACACTTTCTTCGACAGCATCCAGGACATGGATTTCCACGAAGTGGCGTACGCCGTCGCGGACGCATTCTTCGGAGAGGATGTCGACAGGGATGCCCTCCACGCCATTGTCCGTGACACTCTGAGTTTCGACTGCCCTGCAGTCAAGGTCGAGGATGGCATATTCGCCCTGGAACTTTTCCACGGGCCGACTCTCGCATTCAAGGACGTCGGGGCGCGCTTCATGGCCCGCCTGCTCGGGCATTTCCGCTCAGGAGAAAGGCTTAACGTCCTGGTAGCGACTTCCGGAGACACGGGGAGCGCAGTTGCCAACGGATTCCTCGGCGTCGACGGCATCGACGTCTTCGTCCTTTACCCCAAGGGCAAGGTCAGCCCGATCCAGGAGTGCCAGTTCACTACTCTCGGCCGGAATATCACCGCACTTGAGATCGACGGAGTGTTCGACGACTGCCAGGCCCTTGTCAAGAACGCATTCATGGACCCGGAACTGAATGCCCGGATGAAACTGACTTCGGCCAACAGCATCAACGTCGCTCGCTTCCTGCCCCAGTCCTTCTACTATTTCTGGGGATATGCCCAGATGAAGCGCATGGGCCTGGCCGACAAACTCGTGGTCTGCACCCCTTCCGGCAATTTCGGCAACATCTGTGCAGGACTGTTCGCGAAGCGGATGGGCTTGCCCGTGGAGCGTTTCATCGCCGCCAACAACGCCAACAGCGTTTTCTACGACTACCTCCGCACCGGGGTCTACTCCCCTCGCCCGTCGGTCCAGACCATAGCCAACGCGATGGATGTCGGCGACCCCAGCAATTTCGCACGCATCATCGACCTCTACGGTCACAGTTGGGAAGCGGTGTGCAGCGACATCTCAGGCACGACTTACAGCGATGCCCAGATTGCGGAGACCATCCGCGACGTCTACAACCGTACGGGATATCTTTGCGATCCGCACGGCGCATGCGGCTTCCGCGCCCTCTCCGAGGGCCTGCGCCCGGGCGAGACCGGCCTCTTCTGCGAGACAGCCCACCCCGCCAAGTTCAAGGACACCGTAGAAAGCATCATCGGTGCACCCGTAGCCATCCCGGAGAAACTGCAGGCCTTTATGAGGGGCACAAAGGAGAGTACGCCGCTCCCGAAGGATTTTACATCCTTCAAGGATTATCTGACCAAAAAAAGCAATTAATTGAATCAATCTTTTATGGATGGACGGTGACTTATGCTTATCTTTGAGTCAGCATAATTACTAACATTCATAAATGATGAAAAAATCAGTAATTCTTTTTGCCGCACTGTTCATGTCGGCAGGCCTTGCTTTCGCGCAGAATGCCGAGATCAAGGAAGATTTCGTCCCTTCCGAGCTCAACCAGCCCGGACAGCAGTACCCCATGGTCAATTCCCAGGGCTACGCCCGTTTCCGCATCGAGGCTCCTGAAGCCACGTCGGTTCGCGTCAGCCTCGGTCTTGGCGGTTCCGGAGGTACTGTCCTCGCCAAGGGTGAAGACGGCGCCTGGTGGGGCACGACGGCAGGTCCCATGGACGAGGGCTTCCACTATTATCACATCTTCATCGACGGCGGTACGTTCAACGACCCCGGCACCGAGAACTTCTACGGTTCAACCCGTCAGGAAAGCGGTATCGAGATTCCTGCCCATGACAGGGCCTTCTATGAGGAGCGCAACATCCCTCACGGCAATGTCCAGCAGGTCCTTTTCTGGTCCAACAGCACGAACATGCTCAAGAAAGCATTCGTCTACACTCCTCCGACCTACGGCACCGACGGCAAGAAATATCCTGTCCTCTACCTGCAGCACGGCTGGGGTGAGAACGAGTACGCCTGGTGGAACCAGGGCCACGCCAACCTCATCATGGACAACCTGATCGCAGAAGGCAAGATCGAGCCCTTCATCATCGTCATGACCTATGGTATGACCAATGAGGGCTTCCGTCCCGGCGCAATGCCGGCACGTCCTGCCGGAGCCCCTGCCGCAGCACCCGGACAGCGTCCCCAGGGCGCTCCTGCGGCTGCTCCCGGTCAGCGTCCTCCTCAGGGAGCCCCCGGTGCTGCTCCCGGTCAGCGTCCCCAGGGTGCGCCCGGTGCAGCCCCCGGCGGACAGCGTCCTGCTGGCGGAGGCTTCTCGATGATGATGAACAACGGTTTCGAGGAAGTCCTCTGCGATGAGCTGATCCCTTACATCGACAGCCACTTCCTCACCCTCGCCGACAAGGACCACCGCGCAATGGCGGGTCTGTCGATGGGCGGCATGGAGACCCACACCATCACCCTCAACCGTCCCCAGGTGTTCGGATACTACGGCCTGCTCAGCGGCGGCACCTATTCTCCTCAGGAGGTCGCGAACACCGGTGTGAAGTTCGTCTTCATGGGCTGCGGCAGCAAGGAGAACCCCGACGGTGTCACCAAGGCGGCAGAGGACCTCAAGGCAGCGGGCTACAACGCGATGTCCTACGTTTCCGAGGGCACGGCACACGAGTTCCTCACCTGGAGGAGGTGCCTCTACCAGATGGCTCAAAAGCTTTTCAAATAGGCTTTTTGATTAATTATTCATTGGAAGGGAGACGCGATGCAGAATCGCGTCTCTTTTTCCATTTTTCAAGGGCCAGCTGCTGCATGTCACGGACGGTGTCGTACTCGTCCACGATCTCGCTGCCGAGCAGGGTCTCGATGACATCCTCGAGAGTAAGGATGCCCTGGAAACTGCCGTATTCGTTGATGACGACGGAGATCTGCTCGTCCTTGCGGAGCATCTCGTCCCATATCTCGTCGAGGGAAGTATCCTCGTTGAAACTGGCGATCTCGCGCTTGATCTCGCCCAGTGTCACGTCATACTTGTCCTCAGCCATCAGCTGGAGTGCTTCCATACGGAGGATATAGCCGGTTATATACTCGTCATTGTCGGCGAAAACGGGGATACGGCTATGGTGAAGATACCGCTTATCGCGGTAGAAAGATTTGATGGTCATGCGTTCGGGGGCGATGTGCGCGACGACGCGGGGGGTCATCACGTCCGCAGCCGTGAGTTCATCCATATTGATGAGGTTCTGGATGATGGCGTTCTCGTCCTCCTCAAGGTCACCTTCCTCTTCGGCTACGTTGGCCATGGCGCTGACTTCGTCGCGCGAGACCGTAGTATCGGCGGAGTCCTTGGGCGTGATGTGCTTCTGGAGCCATTCGATGCAGATGACTATGGGGTACATCAGGAATATAAGCGCCCTGATGCACGCCGTAGTGAAGCCCATAAGTGACTTCCAGCGGGTCGTGCCGATGGTCTTGGGGATGATCTCCGAGAAGACAAGGATGAGTATGGTGACGATGACGCTGACAAGGGCGAACCAGCGCGACCCGAAAAGGATGTTGGCCTGCTGGCCTACGCCGGCCGCACCGATGGTGTTGGCTATCGTGTTGAGAGAAAGGATCGCGGCGATGGGCCTGGAAGTATCCTGCTTGTATTGTTTGAACCGCGAGGCAGGCTTGTAGCCATCCTCCTCGCGCATGGTGACGTATGAGATCGGCGTGGACATAAGCGTCGCTTCCAGGATGGAGCACAGGAAGGAGATGGCCATTGCGCCGAAAAGGAATAGCAATAATGCTGTCATAAAGGTCAAAACAAATCAAATGCAAATTTAGTCATTTTCCCGGAGATTATCATTAAATTTGTAATGCTATGAAAATCAATCTCGGAATCATCGGAGCCGGCTGGATCGCCGACAAGATGGCAGAAACACTCACGGGGCTGGCAGACCCGGACATCAGCCTTTATGCGATCGCTTCGCGCAGCATGGACAAGGCATTGGCCTTCGCCCGGCATTGGTGCATACCTCACGCTTTCGGCAGCTACGGATCAATGCTTGCCGACCCCGAGGTCAACCTGGTGTACATCGCCACTCCCCACTCGCACCATTATGCGCACGGGCGGCTTGCACTGGAGGCCGGTAAGGCCGTGCTCTGCGAGAAGGCCTTCACGGCCAACGCCCGCGAAGCCGTTTCACTGCTTGACTTCGCCAGTCAAAAGGGCATCTTCATTACCGAAGCCATCTGGACCCGCTACATGCCACTCTCGATGAAAGTGAAGGAGATCCTTGACAGCGGCCGCCTGGGAAAGCCGAGAATGCTTTCAGCAAGTCTCTGTTACGCAATGGAAGGAAAGGAAAGGATCGTACGGCCAGACCTGTGCGGCGGTGCCCTGCTCGACCTTGGAGTCTACTGCCTCAACTTCGCCAGGATGTATTTCGGCAACGACGTGGTCTCGACCGATTCATCCTGCATCGTCGGGGAGAGCGGTACCGACATGTACGAAAGCATCACCCTCAAATACCGCGACGGCCGCGTCGCCAACCTGGTTGCATCCGCACTCGGCCGCTGCAACCGCGAAGGCCTCATAGTATGCGACGACGGATACATCGTGGTCGAGAATATCAACTGTCCCGAAGCCGTCAAGGTCTATCAGGACTACAGGCTCGTCGAGAAGTACTACCCGCCCAAGGGGCAGGTTACCGGCTATGAATATCAAGTACTTGCCTGCAAGGAAGCGATGGAGGAAGGGCTCCTTGAATCGCCGTTCATGCCCCACGCGGAGACCATATCCGTAATGGAGCAGATGGACGCCCTGCGCGCCCGGTGGGGCGTAAGATTCCCTATGGACTGATTTTTACGGGCGGATTTTGACGCATTGAAAAATTAATGTATATTTGCAGCCGCATTGGGGCATTAGCTCAGTTGGCAGAGCGCTAGGTTCGCAATCTAGAGGTCGGGAGTTCGACCCTCCTATGCTCCACAAAAATCCCTCTCAGGTTCGCTTGAGGGGGATTTCTTGTATCTAGTAGTGCAGATTGTCATCATCTCAAACTGAACTTAATAGAGAGAAGGACTGATACCGGTCTTAATTCGTATACTGTTGAATAGATTGTATTCGTGTTGAGAGTCGTGGTTGAGTAGGTCTTCGTATTGAGAAGATTGTTTGCACTTAGGGTGTATTCCATTCGCCCTGAAACATAGCTCAACCCCGCATCGACGAAGCAAAGATTTCTCTGCGCTCCCTCGTTTCTGTCATTATAGTAGTGGCGGAAAGATCCTTTCGCAATCAGATGCTGCCCCAAGAGAAAACTCATAGAGAGCAATTGGGCCATTGTCTTGATGCTTGCCGCGGAAGAGCCGTCGAACCGGCTCTCGCCGTCAGAATACTTACCAGTATATGAAATCAACACCGACTGCCACAAACGAGAATCAATGCCCCAGTTCGCAGATAGTGTCCTCTGCGTCACAGGCATGAGTATATCCTGGCGGAGATACTGGTAGTGTGATTCTGACGCGTCCACTCCGGCCTTTACCGTGGTGGATATGCTCTGGAAGCGTTTGCTTGCATTCAAGGACATGGTAGTAACATCGCTCTCATTGCGCATGTCATACTGTTTGACAGTCGTGAAGTCCCCGTTATAGATGGTTCCATATGTAAGTTCATTGCCCGTCTTTGAATAGGCGATCCTTCCGTTGACAAAGAATGCATGGACCGCATTTGAGTAGGAAGTCTCGAACGAGGCGGATGAGTTGGCGGATTTGTTGAGTTTTCCGCCCCGAGAGGATATGTTCCGGTAGTTGGTCATTACATATCCACCATAGCTGTCGTACAGGCCGGAAAAAGAGTATGCCTGGCTCGCGGATGCTCTGAAAATAAGGTTCTGGTTCAGTCTGTAACGTGCGGATACGCTCGGGTCGAAAAGAGGGCGTCCCTCTCCATTGATTACGATGTAGCTGACCGGAATGGACAAGTCGAAATCGAATCTACTGGCCTGGTAGGACAGGCTGGTTCCGAGCCTGGCATCAAACCTTTTCCATGGTAAATCATTACGCATGGAATCCGCAGGCGCGAGTTCGGATTTGAAAGACTCTATGTCAAAGTTCCCTTGCGCGGACAGACCGATAATCAATCCACCTGTTCTGAAAGAAGTCGAAACACTGTTCGTGGAGTAGAACTTCCTGGAACTGATGTCCTGCCTGACCGTTTCCAGCGTCCCTAGAATATCGCCATAAAGATTCGGTGTCACTTCCAGATATGAATCTCTCTTGCTGAAGGATGTCGTCGAACGTGCCGTAACTTGTGTGCTACCGAATGTCTTGACATATTGGAGACGGTTCGTCGCATTGAAGAACGGGAGACTGGCCGTTTGGTCGATGTCTGTTCCTCCTTTCAGTACCGTACCATAATCCTCGGTTCTCTCTGTCTTGACAGACATTTCATCAAGGACGTATCTCTTCTTTGAGTTAAGCCGATACTGCAATTCCAATTCAAGTTCATCTGACTTATCCTTCAGTCCCGTCGTCTCTTCCACGGTAAAGGAAGGCATTCCTGATACGAAATACTCGGTCTTCGTGCGCCCTGATGAGAGCTGAGTATCGTGGATGTAGTGTGACTTGACGGTAATGTCTGAGTCATCATTGATTTTCAGGATCCCGTTTGCGGATAGTGCATGGATATTGTTTCTCAGCCAAGATCCCTCATCAAGTGGTGGAGTTTGAGGAGAGACACAACTGACAAGTGACGGGATGCTACCGACACCGCCGAACTGCGACTTCAGCTCCTGCCCTACATCATTGCCCGTATTATTTGTCTTGTATGTCAGAATTGTCTGGAAGTTCTTGCTGAACATCATCGGGGTAAAACTGCCGGTCCACATCGCTGGAGCATATCCGCCGCCGAGTTCGAGTATCCCGTTCCAGGTGCCCTTGGCCCCCTGCTTGAGTTTGAGGTTCAGGGCTGCCTCATCGGACTTGACCCAGTCTTGAAGGACGTGGATCGGCTGGTGACCTTCATAGACCTCCACTGAAGCGATGTCGCTGGCTTGGATATTGTTGGTGGCAATACCGTACTTGCCTCCGAGCATGTCCAGCCCCTCGATATAGAACTTGTTTATACTCCTTCCATTGTACTTGATTCCTCCGCTTGAGGAAACCTCAATTCCAGGCATCTTCTTCAGGACATCACCGATGCTTCGGTCCGTTTCTTCCTTGAACTGAGAGACATAGTAGGTCAGCGTGTCGCCTCCCCTCTTTATTGGATCGGCGGTCACTTTTGCCTCCCGGATCGTCTGCTGCTGGCTGGAAACCGTGAAGTTGGCTGTCCCGGTCTGTCTTGTCACCGTCTTGCTATGCGGCGAGATGTTGAAACCTGATACAAGCACTTGAAGGGTATCCGCTTCGGTATTGACAGAGATGGAATAAGTCCCATCGGGGTCGCTCAAGGTAAAGCCGATCATGGCCGTGCTTCCAGGCTTCCGGAGCATCACGTTGGCCCCATCGACACCTTGTCCGGATGTATCGGTAACCCTTCCCTTCAGTGAGAAGGGATATACCTGGGCATTGGAGCGGAAAGGCAACGTCAGGAGAGTGATGAGTATGACAATACGAACCTTCATCCTCTGTTATTCAAGCTCCATCGGAAAATAGAGGCCTAAGTATGTATTTGGCGTGAAGATCTTGGTATCCGTATCTTTCGGGTCTCCCGCGGTAATATGGGAACCAATCATATAATCCTGTCCTTTCTCCTGGTCGAAGACTCCTCCGGATATCGGGTTGGTGTAAACAGCCCTCTCCATCGCGCGGAACTTCTCCCGCGTCAGGCGATTGGTTTCCACTTTCGGATACGACTGGATCTTCATCACCTTGTTCTCAATACTTACGGCCGTGAAGACATAAAAGTCATCCGCTGAACTGGCTTCCATTATGATGCCCGGGAGACCCGAGAACTTCCACAGGCCACAATCAACCGGGACCTCAGGCGAAAACCAGACCGTCCAATGCCGGCCCCTGAAGTCTGTCTCTGCTTTTTGACAGTCATAGCCAAGAATCTCTTTCGTCTCCTCCGAAATAGACCAGGACATTTGCGGTAGGGGTTCAGTATATTCTATAGAACTCTGTCTCATTGGAAGGGTATGCTTATTCAGGATCGTCCTGGCCTTCAAGTCGCGGTATACATACCAGTTGATCATCTCAACATAACCACGTGGCTTCTCTCCTATCTCTGACAACAGAGAATCGAAATACGGCTTTTCGTCTTTCTTGCTGTAATATGCGGTCGAGTTAACGGACTCTCTCCAATTCCAAAGACCGTAGCTAAGGATCATCTTGGGACCGATGAGTGTAAGTACCTGGTCTTTCACTCTCTGTTCAGATAGAGAATCCTGTTTTATGTCAACATCATATTTGACGACAATCCTGGATTCATCCAGTGTAACTGGATTGAACAACCTCCAACTGACGAATTGAGGTCTGGTTTCTCTGTAAATCCCTTCAAAGAAAGATATCCTTCCTCCAGAAGACCTGA
>JAEEGL010824388.1_pt1 | contig 46748 bp, 48 predicted proteins | sample 9134231 | NCBI WGS metagenome assembly JAEEGL01 (sample SAMN16246548, study PRJNA631951) | gut metagenome | biome: gut microbiome; feature: rumen; material: fiber-attached | host: Bos | place: Iran: Karaj | collected 2018-10
TAGTTACCAATTGCTCCAACAACTACGGACCTTACCAGTTCCCGGAGAAGCTCATCCCTCTGTTCATCAACAACATCCGGCACCGGAAACCGCTTCCGGTCTATGGAAAAGGCGAGAACGTGAGGGATTGGTTGTATGTAGAGGACCACGCCCGGGCCATTGACCTCATCTTCCACCAGGGCAAGATAGGGGAGACGTACAACATTGGCGGATTCAACGAGTGGAAGAACATTGACATCATCAAAGTGGTGATTAACACCGTAGACCGCCTCCTGGGCCGTCCGGAAGGATCCGATATGGACCTCATCACTTACGTCACAGACCGTGCCGGTCACGACCTTCGTTACGCCATTGACAGCTCCAAGCTCCAGCGCGAACTGGGCTGGGAACCCTCCCTCCAGTTCGAAGAAGGCATTGAAAAGACCGTCCGCTGGTACCTTGACAACCAGTCCTGGATGGACAACGTCACCTCCGGCGACTACCAGAAGTACTACGAAGATATGTACAAGGGCCGTTAGGTCCCTTCGCTTCATACCCGGCGCTATCGCGTCATGCCCGACCTGATCGGGCATCCCTTTAGCCCTCATCCCGGGCTTTGACCCGGGATCTCCAATTAACACAATAACACTAAAAAACGAACATTATGAACCTGAAAGGATCCAAAACCGAAAAGAACCTGATGGAAGCCTTCGCCGGCGAGTCCATGGCCCGTAACAAGTATACCTACTATGCCTCCAAGGCCAAGAAAGACGGCTTTGTGCAGATAGCCTCCATCTTCGAGGAAACCGCCGCCAACGAGAAAGAACATGCCAAAATCTGGTTCAAGTACCTGCATGATGGCGCCGTTCCCGGTACCATCGACAACCTGAAAGATGCCGCCGAAGGCGAGAACTTCGAGTGGACGGATATGTATGCCCGTATGGCAGAAGAGGCCGAAGCCGAGGGCTTCAAGGAAATTGCCGCCAAGTTCCGTATGGTTGGTAAGATTGAGAAAGAGCACGAAGAGCGCTACCGCAAGCTCCTGGCCAACATCGAAGGCGGCCTGGTCTTCTCCCGTGATGGCGACGCCGTGTGGCAGTGCTCCAACTGCGGCCACATCATCGTGGGCAAAAATGCCCCCGAGATCTGCCCCGTCTGCGATCACCCTCAGTCCTACTTCCAGTTGAAACCGGAGAACTACTAGTCCATGCAAGAGGTTTTTACGGAGGACGACCGCCATTACATCTCCCTGTTGCAGGAGAACATGAACCGCACCGCCAGCAACCGGGCCAACGCCAAGATCTGGCTGGCCACACTGGCTACGGCCATTGCCGCCCTGAACTTCTCCAGGGAAGGCAATCTTCTGATCTGGATAGCGGTGGTGATGGTGGTGGTGTTCTACCTGATGGACTGCCTGTATCTGAGCCTGGAGAGCAAGTACCTGCACCTGATGCATACTTTTGTGGATGCTTGCAAGGAGGGAGACGAGGAAAAGCGGAAGGCAATGCTGTATAACCTGGACATCTCCGACATCCACGAAGGAGCCACCTCCTTCCTAAACTCCATGGTCTCCAGCCGTACTCTGCCGTACTACCTCATCCTTTTCCTGATTGCTTTGGCCATCAGCCTCTTTCCCTTATTGAGTTAGACCCTAACCCCTCATCCCGGACTTGTTCCGGGATCTCCAATAGAGTTATGTTTACATTAATAGATTTACCATACAAGTCCCTGGCTCCGGTGATTAGTGATGAGACGCTGAGTTTCCATCACGGCAAACACCTGCAGGGTTATGTGGATAACCTTAACAAGTTGATTGTTGGGTCAGAATTTGAGTCGCTTTGTCATTCTGAGCGTAGCGAAGAATCTGTATTAGAAGAAATCGTAAAGCATTCTTCTGGCGCCATCTTCAACAACGCCGGCCAGATCTTGAATCACAATATGTACTTCTCCCAGTTCCAGGCTCCTTCTGTCATTCTGAGCGAAGCCCCTTCTGTCATACCGAGCGAAGCGAGCGTATCTCCTCTTATGGCTCAAATCACCAAACAGTGGGGAAGTCTCGATGCCTTCAAATCCGACTTCGAAACCAAAGGCGTAGGCCTCTTTGGCTCCGGCTGGGTCTGGCTTCAGGCTGATGCCTCAGGTGAACTCTCCATTGCTCAGTACGCTGGCGCTGATAACCCTGTAGCGCACGGTTTTAAGCCGATACTGACTTTTGATGTGTGGGAGCACGCGTACTACCTGGACTACCAGAATCGCCGTGCTGTCCATCTAAACGAGCTTTGGAAGATTGTGGACTGGAGGACGATAGAGGTAAGGTATAGTGGTAAATAGAACCCTTTTTAGATTAGAGAATAATCGTTAGGAACGGTTGGAAAACTCCTAGTATATAAGGTATAAAATGGTATTGAGTCTAGATAATCTACATGACCAAGTTCGTGCATTGCTCGAAGTAGTTTCCGGTGAGACTAATGAGAGTGTCGATTCGCCATTGGCTGCTATTGCAAGGGCTATACTTGAGAGTGGAGCAGATATTTCGTCTGGTGACATGCCACTTTCTGCCTTTAATGTGCGATTATCTCAGGAGCATGGGACGGACGGGATACCAGTTATCTCCTTCCCTGCTTTGGGCGAAAGGACGGATGTTAGGAATGCCATTACTTCTGCTATTGAGAGTTTTGTAGTGAGTGAGGCGGGATTGACGAGTAGCATTGCTACAGCATTCAGATATGTGGCTGATGAAATAATTGACAATATTACTGAGCATGCCGATACTCCTCTGGGGTATTTGAATGCGTCGTGGGATGGCGCTTTTTTGACTGTCTGCATTGCCGATGGCGGTAAAACCATCTATGGCAGTTATCTGGACAAGTCGATGGAAGGCATCGCTAGTGACCAGGCTGCCCTTCACGCTGCAGTGTTGGGTGTATCCACCAAAAACAGACCGGGTGCAGAGAACCGCGGATTTGGCATTTCTACCTCAGTCGATATGATTATACGAGGACTGGACTCCTCGATGATTATCCTGTCAGGCCGGGGGCTTCTCATCCGTACGAAAGAAAGGAACGATTTTACAGAGTTGCCAGAACCTATCTATTTGCCAGGAACGCTTGTGTGTTTTACACTGCCCGTGCAAAAAGAAGGGTTCAGTATTTACGATTATATAGGAGGATAGCATATGAAGACGATAGATATAACAACCATCCTCGGCAGTGAGCTCAAGTCAAGGACGTCTGCCCGGGATTTTGCCAAGTATCTGCAGAATATGCAGATTAGTGTGGCTCAAGTGGATTTCTCACATGTCAAGTCGGTAACTCGCAGTTTTATGGATGAGTTCTATTACCTCCTTTTGAGGGAAGGAAACGCTCAGGGCGTACAGTTAGAGCTGAAGAACATGGGTGAGCAAGCACAGGAATTCCTGCGGGCAGTGAAAGCCACTGCCGACGCGCCCCGTAAAACAATTGTTTCCGATGGTGCCCGGTTTTTTAATCCCGCTACCATAAAGCAGCTTAGCGAATACTTGACCACTCTGTAAATTCTTGCGGTTGGTCTGCTTGTTGACATATAGTCCGTTAGAAAAACAAATAATGAGTTAATGTTGTTTTTGAACCATTTAGGATAAGAATATCTTCTATAACGACCAAATGTTTGCTGCCAATACATACAAAATCATGATAGGGTGCCCTGGTGATATTAAGGAAGAAATAGATATGGCCATGAGAGTTATCAATCGTTGGACGACCCTTCATGCTGAACAGCATAGCACCGTTCTCCTTCCAATCCATTGGACTACCAATTCCTATCCCGAGCATGGTGCACATCCCCAGACGCTGCTCAATGGACAGCTTGTCTCCAAGAGTGATATGCTGGTTGGGATATTTGGGGCTAGAGTTGGGACTGCTACAGACAAATCGCCAAGCGGAACGATTGAAGAAATAGAGGAACATATTAAAGCAGGAAAACCAGTCATGCTTTTTTTCCGCCGGCAGAATGATATAGCTAACACTCCAGCATCCGAGATAGAGAAACTTCAAGCTTTTAAGTCCAGTATTAAGAATAGAGACTTCTATCGCGAGTATGATTCCCCATCCACATTTGAGGCTACATTTACCGATGCTTTGGAACTCTTCCTGGCCAATAACTGGCTTTCCGAACCAAAGCCTAAGGATGTATCCCAGAGTTCAATCGAACTATCAGATGAGGAAATTGATGTCCTTAAGTCATGGGTGGCATCAAACGAGCCTGATGCTCATGCTGCAAGATACATGGGTGGAACCTTGTTCGTTCTGGGCAGTTTGTCTTATGACGTCACAGATGGCCGAGAACTTGTACAATGGCGAGAGTTCTTTAACAAGTTGGAACGTGCGGGTTTCATTGAACAATATAGGACGAATAGACAAGGTGAACCCGTTTATCAACTCTGCACCCCAGCATACAACTACATAGACAATCTTGACAAACATGAAAAGTAACGAGCTATCCACCGGTATAAAGAACGTTGCAGATATCGTCAAGAAGGCCGATAATCTGGAGTTATATGCGATGCTCCTGGATCTTCAATCAAAAGCCCTTGAGCTCCAGGAAGAGAATGCTCAACTCAAACAGCAACTGGCGGATCGAAGCAGAATAGAGTCTCTCCGCGCACGTATTATCCGGCACGACCAGCCATTCATCACTCTTCAGGATGATGATAATCATATTCTATATTGCGCTCAGTGTTGGGATAGCAAGGAGAAATTAATACAGATGAATACGGAACCAAGAAAAGCAACCTTCATGTGTCCATCGTGTAAAAATGAAGGGATTTATGATCAGGATGCTCATAACCGTTATGTAAACGCTAATAAGCCAAGAGGGCCAAGAATTGCTGTGCTTTAGTTTTTGAATTTAAGATTTCAAGAAAGACACCATATACAAGGCACATGTTTATAGCCCTCCGTACCTTTCAATGTATATACCCGATAATACAGTGATAAAACAGTCAACATGGAATGAATTTGTAGGAAAGAATCCTGATAATCCCCAGGGTGCTTTCGAGGCATTGTGCCGTCTGTTGTTCCGGAACAAGTTCGGAATAGCGGACAGTCTGCCCTATTTCTACAACAATGCCGGTAATGAAACTGTCCCTGTAAAAGTTGGCCGGGACACTGTCGGTTTCCAAAGCAAATTCTTCTCAGGCAACACCATTGATGATTCCCAGGCAAAACAGATAAAACACTCGATTGAAACTGCTCATTCCCATTATCCAGAGCAGAATAAACTGATTGTCTATACAAACCTCGCCTTTGGTAACCCTAAAGGGGATGAAACAAAAACAGCTCTGCAAAAGGATATAGAGAAGACGGCAGCCGATAATCAGCTATCTATCGAATGGAAGTTTGGCGACAACATCCTGGACATAGTAGACCAGACGCCTCTCGCAAGAGCATTGTTTTTCGACCTTAACGACAATCTCCAACGTTTGCCGGCTTCTGTTAAAATATGGAACGACAATAACTATAAAGATATCAGCGCCGAAATCGCATATAAAGGACAGACAATTCAGATAGATCGGCGTAAAGAAATAGCAGAACTGAAAGAATTACTTGCTCAACGTCGGCACGTCTTGATTCACGGAGAAAGCGGAAGCGGAAAATCAGCCGTAGTAAAACAATTCTGGCAGGAGACAAAGAACACACCCGATTCAGTTCTTTTAATGCTGAAAGGTATTGATTTCGACGCCCGTTCCGTAAACGACCTATTCAACTTTGATGAATCCTACACCTATGCAGGATTCCGTGATTTCTATGATGGTCATAGCAGTAAGATTCTAGTTATTGACTCCGCAGAAAAACTCACAGAATTTAGCAACCATACCGTTCTTCGTCTTCTGCTGGATGGTCTCGGAGATACGGGTTGGCAATTCATATTCACTTGCAAAAGCAATTCTTCGGAAGAGCTGCACCGACTGCTCAAAAACCTTTCTGTGAAGGTATATGACATGAAGGTAGATATCCTATCAGAAAGTGCGCTTACTAGTATCTCTGTTCAGCATAACCTAAGTCTTCCCACAAATCAAAAGGTCCTGCATCAGATACGGATTCCGTTCTATCTTGCCAGATATTGTGAACTTGAAAGTGACGAAGTAGCTTCCCCGGAAGCCTTCCGTGAGCAGGTCTGGGAGTACAAAGTTAGAGGTCGTGTCAGAGGAGGAAACCAGCAAAAGAGAGAGCAGTGCCTTACTCAGATTGTCCAAGCCCAACTACAACAGAGATCTTATTATGTCAATCCGGTAGGGTTAGACCATAATAGTGCATACTTATTAGTTCAGGAGGATGTACTTGCCACATTACCGCACAAAGGCTATGCAGTCAAGCATGATCTGTATGTAGATTGGACATTGGACTACATTCTGGAACAAGACTTTTCTACCATTGACAAATGCATGTCAGTACTAAAGGATGTTCCTCAAAGCATAACCTATTCAAATGCCTTCAGCCGGTGGCTAGAGGTTCATATTGAGACAAAAAATCAGCGTATTAAGGCTATTTTGGACGCTTATGTAAACGGGCAAGTCAGCCGGAAATGGGAACATACCCTTCTTGTGGCCATTGGCAAGTCAGAAGCATACGCAGCAGATTTCTTCTCACAATACGACTCTTATCTTAAGGCAAACAAATTTGCCCTGTTTGAGAAGTTTGTTGACATCTTGGACGTCTCCTGCAAAGTTGCCACAAGTCACTTTGAATACAAAGGGGAACTTCACACTGTATATTCACCGGTTGGAAGTGGCTGGGACCAGGCCGTCCGTTTTGTCTATAATAACAAGGATACCTACTATTTGGAAAACCTCGGCACCGTCTTAAAACTGCTCAAGGGCTATTCAAAAGCCGGAAACAAAGCAGTAGAGATGCCACATGCCGCGCAGCTGTCTTTGCTGATACATGAAATTGTTGCCCAAAAGAGATTAAACAATGAAGATATCTGGACAGACCACCTCAAACCCTGGTCCGCACTTGTATGCTCTTTCGCCTGGGGAATAAGGAAAGAATTAAGGTCTATCTTCCAACAGGTTATCAGCAATCAATGGATAAGGAACGATGACCCTTATTATGAGCTGGTGGAATATGTGTTGAAAGACGAAGACAATCTTGGGAAATCAATGCTCTACCTGTCTTGTCTCGAAGAAACGATTGGACTAATGCGTCTCTTCTGGCAAGAACACCCAGAAGACAAGAAGGACCGGCTATGGCATCGACATGATACCTATAGCCGTGGATATGTTTTTGCCTTGAATGAAGAATTCGGCATAGACATGGCATACTTCCCGGCCAGCCCGAATCAGACACCGGTATGGTCATTATTGTCAGCCGAAGAATTGTTGGACAAGGACGGCCATAAGACGCTTGATTTCATCATCGATTTTACGGACAATTGCGTAAAGGCTTATTCGAAACGTGACACATTGGACGATAAGACAGTTATCCCTGTTCGGCTACTTGACGGTAACCGTCATGAGATAATAGCTTCACAGTCGCTATGGAATCTGTACAGAGGTACGCAAAGCTATTCCATACCGCATCTCTTGGAAAGCTATCACATGGCGTTGGAAGCCCATCTGTTGAGAGAGGCAGATAACAAACAGCAGGAGCCAGATTGGGAGAAGGTGAAGACATGGCTGTGGCGCATACTGAATAACTCCCATTCGGTATCTCTCTATGCTATTGTAGCCAGTATAGCTACTGCGCATCCAGTTGAGCTATTTGACGTAGTACTGTTCGTCTGTCAGGATATCCGTTTCATATCCTATGATTTAACACGATTTACGTGCGAAATGATAGCAGGCAACCGCAGCATCACCTTCCATCGTCATGAACTCTGGTGGAAAGAACGCCAGCAGTCCAACAGCCTCCCTCACCGTCAACTTCACTTGGAACGGGTACTTTTGGACCTTCAGTATAAGTACGACAACGAAGAAAGTGAATTGGCTAAGACCAGACTTGCCACTGTTTATAGTCTGGTGGATCAACTCAGGTCTCAGGCAGATAAACTAAGTGATAAAGACAGAACTCTTCGTTTTATTAAAGAACGAATCAATTACCGGGGATATGACAAGAAAGACGTAGTCCTGAAGGGAGGGGTCGAAGCCGTCATGTTGACTCCAACCTTCACGGAGGATATGAAGGAAGAGAGCAAACGGGCCAGCGCTCTTGCCGATAGACTCGGTGCAATCAGCCTTCGTGTATGGGCCGATAATAAGTTCAAGCGGCAGGAGGGCGAGTTAAAAGGAAATCAGTTTGTAGGGAACCCCAAGTTGGCGCTGGATGCAATTCGTGAAATAGAGAAACAAGGTGAGTCTGGCAATACTAACTATCTTCTGTTACCCGGTGATGCATATGTGCCATATATGGCCAGTGCGGTACTCTTGATGTTTCACCAGGATATTTTAACCGATTCAGAGAAGAAAGAATGCTGGGAGCGGGTATTGATGGCGTTGAACGATCCGCGTGCTATGGTATCCAATACACTGTCAGAACTTAACATCTGCATTGCGGCAATTCCCACATTGCTTGACATCTATCCAGAACGGGAAGAAGAATTATTACCTGTTATTGCAGGGTATGCCACAATCAAGAATGTATATATAGACCGGCGAGTCTGTGACATGCTGTCTTCCACTATTCTTGGCGGGAAGTTATGGGAAAAGAGACATGCCCTGATGCACAAAGCCCTTGTGTTCCTCAAGAACAACCTTCCTGGCAGAGACTATGAAGCTATGGATGCAGACAGCGCAGATGCTGTCCTCTGTCTTCTCACATGTCAGCCGCCTGAAGATAAACGCAGTATTGGGAACATCTGTATAGACAAAATTTCAGATAACTGGGCAAATGAAGAGGGACAATTAAACTTGATGGACGAATATCATATCGCAGAGAACGTAACCAACTACATCCTCTTTGCGCCAATGGAAGACGTTGGCCGTTTGATGACGAATTATGTCCCGGTTCTCCGAAACGATGAATATGGTAAATCTTTGTTGGGCACTTTTGTCATAAATGCGGCTCAGTGGAAGAGATTCAATAATTTCTGGAGAGTCTGGGACACATATTACGACAAGGTAAAAGCATTGGCTTCCACCCACTCATATAATCCACTGCTGAACACATATCTGCTGAACCCTGATTATTTGAATCGGGATTATGACGACTGGTTCACATTGGAAGAGAAAGATATGGCTTTCTTTGAACGTGCTGCCGAAGATTTGGGCGGCGCGCCGGAAACCATTACCGCACTTTCGCGTGTTTTTGCAACCATAGGCAAGTCATTCACCAGGCAGTCAATTGGGATTTTCAATACCATCATAACACAATATCATCCTATTATTGATGATAGAAGAAGTTATGCAGTGTTCTACCTGGAGAAAATAGTTAAAAATGTCCTCCTCCAGAATGAGTCTGATATCAGAACAGACTCTCTGTTCAAAGAGAAATTTGTAACAGTTTTGGAGTACCTTAGAGACAATGGCTCCACTGTGGCAAGTGAGATGATAAACAATTTGTAGCATGGCAGTACCGGTAAGACATATTGACCTTTTGAGACAATTCGTGGCAGATACAAGTCAGCCCGTATGGGCTAGGGACTTGGTATGCCTTGTCGCAAACACGGGAGGCTCCCTCTCGGTAGATGAAATGCTTCTCATTTGGGAAGAGTTTGAAAAGGGGGTAACTACTCCCAGCCAGGCAGTGTCTGCAGGCATGGGCACCCCGTACCCCAAGGTTGAACTGCTCAAGTTGACCCATCATCATGGGGTAAATGCCTTGGCTGATAACCAAGAGATTACCTTTTGCCAGGAAGGCATTACACTGCTCTATGGCCAAAACCGTTCTGGCAAGAGTGGATATTTCAGAGTCCTTAACCAATTGGCTTCAGGGAATGTTACCTATACAATACATCCTCATCTGTATGCTACTACGCCGGCACCTATTTCGGTCAGCGTTGATTATGCTATTGACGGAGTTGTTCAACCGGCCTTCATTTGGGATGGCGTTTCAGCATGCCCACAGGCATTAAGGCATATTCGCTGTTTTGACTCACATTATGCTTCAAGATACCTGGAATCCAGAGGGAACAATACCTATCTGTTTGAGAGCTACAGTTTGAAGGTATTCCGGGGAATTTACGACACCTTGCATTATTTGAAGAATGAACTGAAGTTGACAATTGACCCGGCTGCAGAGGGCGCTCTTACAGGGCTATGTACTGCTGCATACAGAGATGCCTTGAGTCAGGCCTTGATTACTGAATTCCGGCAGGAGCTTGTTAAGTTCGGAATGGGCAATCTACAGGTAGACTTAGTAGTTGATGATCTGATGGTTGAGGATGCCAAGATTGGTATCCGTATTGTGAATAATTTGGCTGTCGACAGTGTCTTGAGCGAAGCGGAGTTGAAGTGTGTGTCTCTCTCGCTATTCCTGGCGGAGTGTGAACTTATGGCCGTGCCTCAGCCGATTATCTTTGATGACCCAGTCAATAGCTTAGATGCCGTTATTATTCAGGCTTTTGCCAATCGGATTCGCAACTTGTCATGTGAGGTAGTTGTTTTTACTCATAATATTTTGCTTTGGGAAGCATTGACTGATGAGAGGAAATTCAAGGTATATGATGCCCCTGGGGCAATCAGAACGTCAGCTAAGAAACATGTCTTAGTGTACGATGTCTTGTCCAATGCAAATCGTGCGGGTTTTATTGTTGGACGTAATGCAAAGAAGACTTTGTTTTATCTTGACTTGGCTAATACGGATTTAGCATCAGCGATCCCTTTATCTAATCTTGATGGGGTTGTACATAATTTGAGAATGGCTGTTGAGTGGGCTATTGATGAAGTTGTTTTCAGAGGACTTGCTCCCCATCGCTTTAAAGGCAGTGAGAATAACGATTGGAACAAAATGAAAGCGATGGCTAGTGCTGGGGACCAGAATGTGGTAGATTTGAAGAGAAATTATGATGATCTTTCTGCGATGGGTAGCCATGTTGGGGCTTCTTCCTATGCCGTAACACCTACGATAGGCAAGTTGCAAGCAATACATAATGATATTATGAGAATATTTAGGACGGTTTATCCGTAATAGATGTTTTTTATGATAATTGTAGTAGTTGGTATCGGATACATCGGGCTCAATTTGCCAGCCTCTTGGCGCAGTACATTTGAATAAGTTTGGGAAGTTTTTTGACTGGACTGTGGTATTAGAGAGTTATAATCGCTTAGTGAATTTATCTTTCTGAGCTTAGCCAAGAACTATTATATTTTGAAAGCATCAGTCAACATATATGGTATTTACCGAAGGCTGGGTGGTCGAAGTTAATAGACAAACGCTGGAAAGATACGGTTTATGAAGAATAAATACAGCGTTTTTCCATCTTAATAGACGACGAGTGGTAACGTTTTGAAAAAGATATATTCTTTTTTAGTGAGGACACCAAGTCCCTCTCTATAAATGATTGATTGCTATGAAACAATCAACACTGGAACCGTGCGAGCCTTGAATGGTTGATATAAGGTCTTCTATTTGTCTTGATTTCAATACTCAGTTCTTAAAACTATAATTTTGTTAGTTATAATGAAGGTTTAGACTTCGGTATTTCCTGCGTTGTTATGAGAAGTAAATGTAGATTATATGGATTGGATTCAACAAAACATTCAGTGGCTATTTAGCGGATTTGGTTGTGTTGTCATTACAACTATTGTTGCGATTGTAAGATCAAATAGGAAAAAGAACGCAGCGAATAGTGAAATGAGAAAAGGTTTAATTAGTGATAGTGAATCCGAAGGGTTTTCAAGTACATCCTCTAAGACCTCTTTGAGCATTGATTCGTTAAAGGCGAGAGTTAGTATCCTTTTCATAGATGATGAGAGGTTTAACATGGTAGATATTCTGAGAAATGCTGGTTGGCGTAATACTCAGTACAAGAAAGATGTGAAAAGTTTGCAAGACCCTAGTATTCTCAGTGCTCATATCATCTTTGTTGATATTTATGGCGTGGGATTGTCATTATTTAAGGAACAAGGATTAGGGTTAGCGAATGCGTTGAAAGATAAGTACCCCGAGAAAGTTATCATTATCTGCTCCGGAGAAAATCAAGGTAATATTTTTAATAAAACTCTCCGTAAAGTGGATGAATGTATTTCTAAGAGTGCGGAACCTTATGAGTATATAAGCATGGTTGAGGAGTTCGCTCAAAACTTGGTTCTCTAATGAATAGACATATTATATCCCCTACTGGCGCTATTGTATCATCTACAATGCCTGATACATGTGTGGAATGTGTTAAGAAAAATGTGCTCTATGATACTGCTTACATATGCTGTCCTCTTGACGAGTCTTATAAGCGGTTGGCAATAGCAGCAAATAGCGCTGGTCGAGCTTATGTTTGCTCAGGAGATTTCAAGGACTTGAAGGAATTCCGATATGCGGTAGATGTTGTTATAGATAATATCAAAACTCTTCAACGGATTAACCAAGAAGTTCGCCAAGAGTCTGAAGAACGTCTAAGAAAAGAACAACAAGTTAGGGTGGATCGTTTAATCCATAATCTAAAGAACATTTATAGCCATTTTAATCAAGAGTTATATAATTTGTTACCTCAATCTGCGAAGAATCACTCAGACGCCCTCGAGATTGCCAAAAAAGAAATATCTAAGAATGTCGAAAAGGCTGCAAAGACTTTAGTTAGATTGCAAAAGCTTAATGTGAGCATAAAGGCAGAGATTTCTGTTTATGAAAAGTTGATGAGAAACGACGTTAGTCTATCTAAGAGGTTTCATAATCCTCGAGATATTCTCATTCTAGTTCTTAATACCTTTTTTGGCGACTTCTCTGCTGAAGGAGTATATGTGGAGGTCGATAGTTGTTTCTTAAAAGCTTACTTCGACTTTGAGTCGGTGCAAGTTGCACTTTACCATTTAATAGAAAACGCGGTAAAATATGTAAAACCTAACACTACTATACGTGTCCATTTTCATTCAATCGAAAGGCACCTTTCTATGGAAATAACTATGTGTAGTATTCAAGTGAATGAAGAAGAAATGGAAAAGATTTTTGACGAGGGATATTCTGGTGAGAATGCTCGAAAGCTCCAAAGACATGGAAAGGGGATAGGAATGAATCGTGTAAGACGATTATTAGAGCTGAACAAGATTGGTTTTTCATGTTCTTTTGGCCCTGCTATTTCTTCGGAGAATGGGGTTTCATATGCTATGAATGTCTTTAGAATTGATTTTCCATTAGGATAATCCATTCAAATCAATCTTAATATAGCCCCCCCCTCACTCATTCCGCCCCCGAATAACCAAAACTCATTCATTTCACGCCGGACAGAAGATAATAATTAAACATATGACACAATTCAAAAACAACGGAAAACTGAAGCTTCTCATCATTGTGGGCACGCGCCCTGAGATTATCCGTTTGGCGGCAGTTATAAACGAGTGTCGCAAGTACTTCGATACCCTGCTGGCGCACACCGGCCAGAACTATGATTACAACCTCAACGGAGTGTTCTTCAAGGACCTCAAGCTGGCCGATCCCGACATCTATATGGAGGCCGTGGGCAATGACTTGGGCGAGACCATGGGCAATATCATTGCCAAGAGCTACCAGCTGATGGTCGCCACCAAGCCCGATGCCGTGCTGGTGCTGGGCGACACCAACAGCTGCCTGAGCGTCATTGGCGCCAAGCGCCTGCACATCCCCATCTTCCACATGGAGGCTGGCAACCGGTGCAAGGACGAGTGCCTGCCCGAGGAGACCAACCGCCGCATTGTGGACATCATCTCCGACGTGAATATGGCCTACAGCGAGCATGCCCGCCGCTACCTGGCCGACACCGGACTCCCCAAGGAGCGCACCTACGTCACCGGCAGTCCCATGGCGGAAGTCCTCCATAACAACCTCAAGGAGATAGAGGCCAGCGACATCCACCAGCGCCTGGGACTGCAGAAGGGCAGGTACATCCTGCTGAGCGCTCACCGCGAGGAGAACATAGACACCGAGAAGAACTTCCTGAGCCTGTTCACCGCCATCAATAAGATGGCCGAGAAGTACGACATGCCCATCCTCTACAGCTGTCACCCCCGCAGCCGCAAACGCCTGGAGGCCAGCGGTTTCCAGCTTGACAAACGCGTCATCCAGCACGAGCCCCTGGGCTTCCACGACTACAACTGCCTGCAGATGAACGCCTTTGCCGTGGTGAGCGACAGCGGTACCCTTCCCGAGGAGAGCAGCTTCTTCACCTCCATTGGCAAGCCCTTCCCCGCCGTGTGCATCCGCACCTCAACTGAAAGGCCGGAAGCAATAGATAAAGCCTGTTTTATCATTGCCGGTATTGATGAGAAGTCATTGCTCCAGGCGGTTGACACTGCTGTATCGCTCAATCGTGACGGACAGCATGGTATTCCTGTTCCGGATTACATAGACGAGAACGTATCCACGAAGGTCGTGAAGATTATCCAAAGCTATGTGGGAATAGTAAACAAGATGGTCTGGCGAAAATTTTAACATTTAACAAGTTAACAAATTAACATATAGATATGAGCTTATTCAAAGACAAAGTCCTCCTTATTACTGGAGGCACAGGTAGTTTTGGCAATGCAGTGTTAAACCGTTTCTTGAAAACCGATATAGGGGAGATTAGGATTTTCTCACGTGATGAGAAAAAGCAGGACGATATGCGTCATGACTTCCAAGCTCGTATGCCGGAAGTGGCCAACAAGATTAAGTTCTACATAGGCGATGTTCGCAACAAGTCCACCCTCAAATATGCCATGAAAGGCGTGGACTATGTGTTCCATGCCGCTGCCCTCAAGCAGGTGCCTTCTTGCGAATTCTTCCCGATGGAATCACTCCAATATGCTACTTAACTAATTGATACTCAATCAAATATACCCATAATCGTAACGTCTCTCGCTCAACCGAGGTACTACCGGTCCAAAAATCAACACCATTGGACACAAAAGCAACGCCGCAAACTGCTATTTTAAAGAACATATCGTTGTGCGTGTTTCACAACACCGTTGTGCAAAAAGCCAGCAACTTAGGCCCTAAACACGACTGCAAGATACGAATATTTTTCGAGCCCTAAAAGCCCTGTTTCATAAAAAACCCCAAAATTTCCAAGAAACTGAACGCAACTGAACAGAAGTGTCCTCCTCTATCCAGACCTGCCGTTCCCCCGAAGACTCCGACACTCGGACCCGTCGCCTGAACCGATAGACACCGCGCTCACACAAGCCGCCCCGCCGCCTCAACACTCGCTGCCAAGCCCCAGGCACCCAACCAAAGAAAATTCGTTCCAAAAACATCATATAAAACCCGCGAAAATAAATTGTAACCTTTCGCACAACAAAGATAAGCAACATAACTCAAACCACCAAATGGCCGACCTCCAAAGAATACAGAACCAGATGAACCAGCTATCCTCCCTCATCCAAGAAGTGGAGGCCGTGCCGGAGTCGGCCGATGCAGAAACCCTCAAGAACAAACTCCTCATCTGGAAGTCTGAGACGGACGCAGTCCTAGAACAAGAGATTGATGGCTACACCCGAGAAGTAGAGGACTTCAACCGCCGCTGGCTAATGCCGATGATTGGCAATACCCTCAAGGCCGCCATCATAAGGAAGCTCCGCAATGCTCACACAGATCTTCGGCTCATCATAAAGGCAGAGCAGCCGGTACAAAGACCGGCGGTAATGCCAGAGCTTCCGGACTTCGCCATCACAGACTATGCAAAAGCCCTTTACAACATTTAGAAGATATGCCTTTCAAGCCACATACATACTTCTCCCAGCGCAACGGCTACAGAATTCCCGAAGAGCAGCTGACTTTAGAGTCTGTTCCGACAGAAGTCAGCAGTGCCATCCAGTCGGCCTTCTTACGATTGCTCAAAAAGATTGAAGGCCCACTCTCTACTGGAAAGGACACTTCAAACGAAGTATGTGAATACCTGTGGACACATTTCTTCCATAGAAATCTGTCAACATTAACCAGCGACCATTTTGTTACGCCCGCCCAGTGGGTTATGAAAGAGTTTTCATCCCCTAAAGCAGAGTGGTATTCAAAGCTGGACTTTATTGAAGCGGTCATAGATATTCTTTCGCAGACTGCATATAATAAGTCCTACATCAAAGACTTCGTAGCTGAATTGAACAATCAGTTTGAGTCCCTGAGTTTTGGTTATCGAATAGTAAAAGGCAACGTAATAGCCATCACATCTGAAATAGAGAAGTCCGCCATTGAAACCGCTATTGACAAGAGCCCCAAAACAATAAAAGACACTCTTTCCCAGGCACTGTCGGCCCATTGTAAACGTCCTGTGGGTGATTATGCGGGCAGCATGAAGAACTCCATTTCTGCTATAGAAATAGAATGCCACAGAATCACTGGAGAAAAGACACTTGGTCCTGCGTTGAAGAAACTTAAGAGTAAGGGACTCTCAATTCATCCTCAACTGGAGGCGGCATTCCAGAACCTGTATAACTACTCCAATGACGAGAAGACAGGTATCCGACATGGCAAAAAGGTTTCGGAGGATACTTACGTCCCAACGGCAAAAGAATCCCTATTTCTGCTTGTCACCAGTAGTGCATTTATCAACCACTTGCGTTCCTGTGAGGTTGATTTGGAATCGAAATCTGAAATATGATTAACACCCTTTCGGAACTGTTGAAAGAGTTCGTCGATGCGGAGAGAACCGCATTGAACAAATACGACATCAAACATCGCCCCACTATCGGGGAAATGTATGAAGGCTTGACAGAGGACTTGGTAAATAAATCCATCTTCTCTGGGCTCAACCTTACCGTCAGCACCCAAAGCTTTATTGAAGGATGTGACACCGAGTTTGACGTCATCCTGGCAGAAGGGAAAGGGGAACAGATACCGCATACCACAAGTTTCAGATATAAGGCCAAGCAGGTCATTGCCGTCATACAGGTAAAGAAAACACTGACCAGTCAGGAGCTCCGCAATAGCTACGACAATTTGAAGCAGGTTGCCAAGGTGTTCCAGAATAATATCACCGACATGGATGCCTCGCTGCTGAGAGATGCCTTCAAGTCTATATGCCATAAGGATATTACTGCATACAGAAAAGGCCTGCTGAATCAAGAGGAAGAGTACATTTATCATATGCTCGTAATGGATAGCTTCTTCCCTTTGCGAATCGTGTTAGGTTATAATGGCCACAAGACAGAGGAAGGGCTTAGAAATACATTCGTGGATTTCCTTGAAAGCAATAAAAGTACGGTAGAAAAGAAGATTGACGGTTTTTCACCTATGATATTCCCCAATCTGATTATCAGCGAGGGGTTCTCATTGATAAAGTTGACAGGTTGTCCTTATAGTGCGCCTCTTGGTCAGGTTACCGAAGGATGGTGGGAGGTGATGGGCTCCACTCATTTCAACCCGATGCACATCTTCCTTGAGATGCTTTGGACAAAGTTGTCCTACCGATTCCATGCTTTACCGAACGAAATATTTGGGGAAGACCTTGAAACGGAGCCAATCGTTCAACTCCTGCGGGCCAAAGTGCATATAGGAGAAGAAGGAACTCCCATCGGTTGGGATTATGAATTCTCGGACTTCAAAGAGAAGGACCTGGCTCAGCAAAACGCCCCGCAAGAATGGCAACCGGCTATTGTTGATAGCACACAAGCCGTGGTTCTCCAGGAATTGGGAAGGCATGACATAGATATCACTCAAGATAGAGAATTAGAATCCTTTGTGATAAAAGGGGGATATACATCCCTTAATGAGTTTATCGCCATTTTAGAGAATCTACGGTTAGCAAGCTTGGAAGGCAACATTCTAAAGCTCTTGACTAATGAGTTGGTCTGCGTATTCGCACCAGATGGCAATATCTATACGGCTGACAACCACGATGGGAAGTTAAGTCGCTGGATACTCAAGAATAAAATGAAAAAGACAACAGAAGACGAGAGTTAATGTAATATGTTCACATCAAAAGTATACACAGTCAGCATCCCTTCTTCCGGTATTGTTCTGGAGGAAGAGCGAATAGCTCGAGAGGTTATCATCAGATGGAGTATAGAGAACGGAGAAAAGACAGGAATCGTTCTGCTCCCCATTCCTTCAGATTGCAAGGATATCACCCCCGACATCTACATCTTCACCATCGACAACTACGTTGAGGCAGAAAAGGTTGAGGCCGCTGTCGCCACGGAAGCGAAGGTATTCCTGTTCTTCCGTAAGTACCATGATGCTGGAAACACAATTGCCACGGAGTTGAAAGCCATCCAGGACCTTCGGAGTCGCACTAAAGCCACATGCGTTGACTATAACAGTCCTTCTGACTTCAAACAGGTCTTAATTCAAACCATTGAGATATATTTAGTAAAACAATAATAATCAATAAGTTATGTCAGTTTTTAAGGACAAGACGCTCCTGATCACAGGAGGCACTGGAAGTTTCGGAAATGCTGTTTTGAATCGCTTTTTACGCACCGATATCGGTGAAATCCGCATCTTCTCCAGAGATGAAAAAAAGCAGGATGACATGCGTCACGACTTCCAGGCGCGCATGCCAGAAGTAGCTCACAAGATTAAGTTCTACATTGGTGACGTCCGCAATAAGAGCACGCTCCACTATGCGATGCAAGGGGTAAATTATGTGTTTCACGCAGCGGCCCTCAAGCAGGTGCCTTCTTGCGAGTTTTTTCCCATGGAGGCTGTGAAAACCAATGTGATAGGCACTGACAATACCCTTGATGCGGCCATCGAAGCCGGCGTTGAATGCGTTATCTGCCTTTCCACAGACAAGGCTGCATATCCAATCAATGCGATGGGAATCACCAAAGCCATTGAAGAGAAGATAGCAGTTGCCAAATCAAGACTGAGCGGTAATACCAAGATCTGCTGCACCCGCTACGGCAACGTCATGTGCAGCCGCGGCAGCGTCATCCCCCTGTGGATAGACCAGATCCGCAAGGGCAACCCCATCACCATCACCGAGCCCTCCATGACCCGCTTCATCATGAGTCTGGAAGAGGCTGTTGACCTGGTACTCTTCGCCTTCGAGCACGGCAAGAATGGCGACATCCTGGTACAGAAAGCACCGGCTTGCACTATTGAAACTCAGGCTAAGGCCGTTGTCGAGCTGTTTAAGCACCAGGCGCCCAAGTCCGCTTGTGGTGAGCTTGTCGAACCAGAGATTAAGGTTATAGGAATAAGACATGGTGAAAAACTCTATGAAACTTTGCTTACCAACGAGGAGTGTGCCAAGGCTATCGATATGGGTAATTTCTATCGTGTACCTGCCGACAATCGCGATTTGAACTACGATAAGTACTTTAAAGAAGGAGATACTAAACGTGAGGTTTTGACCGAGTTCAATAGTAATAATACCAAGCTGTTGAATGTAGAAGAGACGAAGGAGAAGATAGCGTCTTTGACTTATATCCAGAATGAACTCAATGGTATTCCGAATTTGGTCTGATTTAACATTTAACAAATTAACGTTAACAAGTTAACATCCCCCCGCTTCAGGCACAGTGCCGCTATCGCGCCACAGAGCCTTCCGCTCCCCACAGCAAGACAGTGGCCGGCAAGCCGTCCACAGACTTGCTTAAAGCAGCCGCACATGAAACTAGAATCATGAAACTTGAAACGACAAGCATGGCCAACAATACAATATCTATCAACTACTCTGACGAGAAATTACGGATTCTCGTTGAGGAGTGCATTACTCAGCAGAGATCCTCTTTCACTTTGAAAGGCGTATGCTCGTACGTCCTTTATTGGGCGATGGAAGATGGTCACATAACAGGTGTGGGGCTGTTTGAAAGCAACCAGTTGGCTCAACCTGATTGCAAACGTATCAGCAATGTGTTGGAGAAGATTGTTGACGAAGGGCGAATTGCCGTCAGCGGGGAAGGGTTTGAGAAGTTGATGAATTAATATGGATCGAGATCGTTTTCATAATCAGTTGGCTCTGAGTATAGGGTATAAGCTTATCAATGAGAAGCGCTTTACCCTTATTGTGGAGGAATCAAACGATCCTATTGTGACACTCAGGGTTCAAGGACGTGAAGATATACGATTTAAAGCATCAGACAATTATGAATATGTTTCTGCTGAGAATCAAATAGAGATAAATGAAATTATTAATGCTGTTCATCAAGCATATATAAATACAAACAAATTCAAATTCGCATAATAAGATTTTAAAATACATATAACAATGATTAACGTTGGAATTATTGGATGTGGCTTCGTAGGTGGAGCCCTTAAAGATTGGTTGGAACATAACAATCCAGAGTGTAAACTTTTCATCAGTGACCCCCCTAAAGGTTACAATGATGACTTGAGCAATATCGATATTGCTTTCCTGCAGATTCATGTTCCTACCGAAGATGATGGCACACAGGATCTGACTCTTATGAAGGAGCTTATCACAAAGCTTCCAGATGTGCCTGTATTTGTCCGTACCACCATCCTCCCTGGTACCAGCGACCGCCTCTCCAAGGAGACAGGCCACAAGGTTCACTACATGCCTGAGTTCTTGACCGAGCGTACGCATATCGAGGACTTCAAGAAACAAACAATGGTTTTCACAGGCGCACACGAACTCCTTACCAAGATCTTTGTAGGCAAGAAGTTCACTGTTATGACACCATTAGAGGCAGAACTGACCAAGTACATGCATAACGTATTCGGAGCATACAAAGTAACTTACTTCAATGCTTGCCGTGAGTATTGCGAGCAAATGGGCGCTGACTGGCGTAAAGTACATACAGGTGTCTTGTTGTCTGGATACATCAACGATACTCACACCTATGTGCCTGGTCCCGACGGAAAGTTTGGCTATGGAGGAAAGTGCTTTCCAAAGGATGTCAATGCCTTTGCAAAGATGACGGCAGGAACACCTCTTGGAACCCTTCTGGAACACCTCCACGAGCTCAACGTCCATTTCCGTGGATTTGAGGAGCATATTTAATTAGTCATATTCTTCTTAATAGTTGTAATTAAGGGTATATTTACTTCTCATTTTAATGCCAAATTTAATTCAATCAACATTTTGGAGTGCTATTCAACGATTTGGAGGTTTAGCAATAGGCTTTATTTCCAATGTTGTATTAGCGCGTTTGCTTTGCCCTGAAGATTATGGCGTAGTTGGCCTTATTATGGTATTTATAGGAATTGCAGACGTGTTAGTAGATGGTGGGTTAGGGAATGCACTGATTCAAAAGAAAGAAGTTACTAAAGAAGACGTCTCTACAGTTTTTACTTCGAATTTAATCATATCGTTATTTCTCTTTGTTGTATTATTTGTAACAGCACCGTCTATTGCTTCTTATGTTGAAATCGAGAAATTTGCATTGTATTTGAGAGTTGAGGCTGTGATGGTTTTACTAAGAGCCTTGTATGTTGTACATTTTTCTATGCTAAATAGAGAAATGGAGTTCAAGACTCTAGCCAAAATCAATCTCTTGGTTAATGCTTTAGCTACTACAATAGCCATCACCATGGCGTATTATGAATGTGGTGTTTGGTCTCTGATTCTTCGTAATATTTCACTTGATTTTTTGTTTTTTATTGTATATCATATTGTATATAAGACAAAATACACGCTTAGTATCAACAAACAATCATTTAAGCAGTTATTCGGTTTTGGCATTTTTGTGGCAATTGCAAACTTGGTTGAAACCCTATACACTAATATACTTTCTTTTATTCTTGGAAAGAAGTTCTCAGTAAAAGAGTTGGGATACTACAATCAGGCGTATTCACTTGAACAAATACCAGTCTATTCTATCACTTCGATATTAAATCAGGTTTTTTTCCCGTTCTTGTCAAAGGAACAAGATGACAAGAATAAAATGAGGGTAGATATTGAGAAATCTTTGAGGGCGATGTCGTTTTTAATCTATCCGTTGATGGCTTTTTTGATATTTTTTGCAAAACCATTAATACTATTGCTATACTCAGAAAAATGGTTGCCGTCTGTGCCTTTTTTTCAAATTCTTTGTACGTTGGGTTTTACAAATTTTATTTATCACCTTAATCGGAGTGTTCTGAAAGCAGTTGGAAAATCAAAATTGCTTTTTTATGCTCAGATTGTTGTCAGTCTGATAGGTCTGTTGTTAATTATTATCTCCATTAAATTCGGAATAATCGCTGTGGTGGTCTCAGTCGCATTAAATTCAATAATAGGAATGTTGGTAGTGAGTTATTTTGCGGGTATATCAATTCATTTAAACATATTTGTTCAATTACGTGATGTCGTCCTTAATTTGATTCTTTCATTACTAACTGGTGTTATTGTTTATTGGCTCTCAACATTTGTTTCTCTCAATCCTTTTGCTTTAATAAGTGTAGCGTTAGTTGTATTTATTGTTATATATATGGTATTCCATATTGTCATAAAGAGTTCATCTTATAGAATAGTTATGGCAACTGTGAAGGCATATTATCAACAAAGAAATCGTAACAAAGTAATAAATGATTAATAGTATTATAATCAATGAAAGGAATAGTACTCGCCGGTGGATCCGGTACAAGACTTTACCCTATTACGAAGGGTGTTAGCAAGCAGTTGCTTCCTATTTACGATAAACCGATGGTTTATTATCCCATCAGTGTACTGATGCTGGCTGGGATAAGAGATATCCTCATTATATCTACACCATACGATCTGCCAGGTTTTAAGCGTTTGCTTGGAGATGGCTCTGACTATGGCGTCCACTTTGAGTATGCAGAACAGCCCTCTCCAGATGGTTTGGCACAAGCTTTTATCATTGGTGAGAAGTTCATAGGTAACGATAGTGTATGTCTTGTGCTTGGCGATAACATCTTCTATGGGGCTGGCTTTACGACACTTCTAAAAAATGCAGTTCGCGAGGCGGAGGAGCACAAGAAGGCGACCGTCTTTGGGTACTGGGTTTCTGATCCAGAAAGGTATGGTGTTGCCGAGTTTGACAAGGAAGGCAACTGCCTCTCCATTGAGGAAAAACCCAAGGAACCCAAGAGCAACTATGCAGTTGTTGGTCTCTATTTCTATCCGAATAAAGTTGTTGATGTTGCCAAACATATCAAACCTTCTGCCCGTGGCGAGCTGGAGATTACCACCGTTAACCAGGAGTTTTTGAAGGATGGAGAACTGAAGGTACAGGTATTTGGCCGTGGCTTTGCATGGTTAGACACAGGTACTCATGATTCACTTTCAGAAGCTTCTACATTTATTGAAGTTATAGAGAAGCGACAAGGCTTGAAAGTGGCTTGCCTTGAAGGAATTGCATATCGAAGGGGGTGGATAAGTGAAGAACGCATGCGGGAATTGGCAGCCCCCATGCTTAAGAACCAGTACGGTCAATATTTGCTTCGAGTAATAGATGAAAAGAAAGAAGAGGTAGATTCTGATTCTTTCCGCTATGTTAAGTAATGATAGAGAATTAGTATGGTGACTGTTGACAGTGTTAAAATAATCGAGCTCCCAAAGTTTACTGACCCGCGAGGAAATCTGTCGTTTGTGGAGCAGTTAAATCATGTGCCGTTTGAAATCAAACGTACATATTGGATCTATGATGTCCCGGGAGGTGAGAGCAGAGGTGGTCATGCCTTTAAGGCTAATCAGGAGTTTATTGTGGCATTGTCAGGCGCATTCGAGGTGATTGTAGATGACGGTAATCAGAAAAAGACATTTACTCTTAATCGTTCATATTATGGCCTTTATGTACCCGTAGGTCTTTGGCGTGAGATGAGAAATTTCTCAACAAATTCTTTGGCTTTGGAGTTTGGCTCATTACACTATGATGAGGCAGATTATATTCGAGATTATGAGATATTCCTTAAAATGAAACGTAATGGCGAAATATAATGTTTTTGATTGTTCAGTTTTAGAATTGGACAAGCATCATAGTGACCGCAAAGGAAACTTAACTGTGGTTGAGAATGGAGTTACATTACCTTTCGATGTGAAGAGGGTATATTACCTTTATGATATTCCTGGAGGAGAAGGGAGAGGGGCTCATGCGCATAGAGAGTTAGAGCAACTGATTATTGCAGCCTCTGGTTCATTTACCGTTACTTTAGATGACGGCAAATGCAAACGCTCCTTTTTGCTAAATAGACCATATCAAGGTCTATATGTAAAACCTGGTATGTGGCGTGATCTGGTTGATTTTTCTTCTGGGGCAGTCGCAATGGTCTTAGCAAGCGAGGTATATCAGAAAGAGGATTATATACGTGACTATAATGAATTTTTGGACTTTAGAAATAAACAGTAATGGATAAGTATTTTGTTTTATTGGGTGAAAACCCCCTTCTTTGGGGGCAGGTTTGTCACCTGCGTGAGTTGGGGTATAAAGTGATCCTTGTCGCATGGAGTGAGACTCCTCGTATACAAGGGGACATGTATATTCAGAAAGATATCAAGGATAGTGAAGGTCTTATTAGAGAATTAGAAGCTCGTGGTCTGAATGGCAAAGTGTATGGTGCTCTTTCCAGCATTGACCTTGCTGCACCCACTGTTAATGCAATCAATCGTTGGTGTGGCAATAAAACTATGCCAGAGAAGTTTGATAAGGTTCTTTCCAAGGAAGAGATGCGTGATGCCTGGATGAAAGCTGGTGTTTTCAACCGTATATCCAAGATGGATAACGAATTCCCATTGGATGAGATATATGAGACTTCACAAAAGATGAAACTCATTTGCAAGCCCAATGTGGCGGCTAGTTCCCGTGGTATTACTATTTTAGAGAAAGGTCAAACCATGGAGGCATTGCAAGAAGCTCTCGATAAGGCTAAAGAGACATCCTTCGATGGCCGTTGTCTGATAGAGGAGTTTGTAGAAGGTGAGGAGTTCACCGTAGATATGCTGGGCGATGCATATGGGAATGTGAATTGCTACAGCAGCTCAATCCAGCACCACTCCCTATATGCTTTGAAAAACCATGTGACAGTCATTCATCACTGGAACTCACGCAAATATGATGATGAAACTTGGGTGCGCATAGCCAATTTCGGCATTGAATGCTATAAGGCCCTTGGGCTCCATAGCATGTTTGGGCACCTGGAGATTATTATGAAGGAGGATGGCACGTTCACGCCAGTTGAAATGGGCGCACGTTCCAGTGGCTTTATTTGCAGTCACACAGTTTGGAAGGCATCCGGTCATGATTACCTTGGAGATTATGTTCGCATGCTTCATGGCGAAGCTATAGAACCGGGTAACTATATGAATGGCCCCGATGCTTCCATGTGGTTTGGGTATGATATACCTTCTCATTCTCATTCTGTGAAAGCTACTGACATTACCAAGTTCCTTGATCCTCGCATCACCGTTCTTTATGAGAACCATGATGGTTTGAAGGTAGATACGGATTATGGTGATTATATCAACGATGGTGATCGTGATAAGTTTGGTTATGCCATCCTTTGTGGCCCACGTGATATAATGACTTACGAAAGTGTACAGGAATCTAATGAAAGATTCTTGGATGAATTCTTAGGACGAAAAGCTTAAATAATATGAAACCTGTTAGGCTTGTTGATTATAGCAGGCTATATTTTGACCTGTCAAGAGATTGGATTTCAGACCCTGAAATCAATAGATTAATTGATGCCGGGGCGCTTCCAGGCAATTCTGATAGAGAGTCGTGGTTTATGTCACTGCCAAACAGGTTAGATTATAAAATATGGGGTGTAGAATATGAAGGGAAACCTGTGGGAGTGTGTGGCCTTAAACACATAACTAATCACGAAGCTGAATACTGGGGCTATATTGGAGAGAAATCCCTCTGGGGAAAAGGAATAGGGGGGGGTATATTCTTGCTATTCAGGCGATTGCAAAAGAAATTGGTCTTAATTCCATATATCTAAGAGTACTGAAGTTTAATGCCAGAGCAATAAACCTGTACATAAAATATGGTTTTAAGATAGATAAAGAAGATTCAAAATGGTATTTTATGTCGCTTTTATTGTGATGGATAATATATCCATACATGAAGCATTTATTATACAATAGAATTGTAGTTGATGCCGGTGATGAGTTAATCCCATTCATTAAAATTCATCCGTTTAATAATAAGTATCTTTTAACGGAGGATACTGATATTAAAAGGGGAAGAGATTATTTAGAGAAACGTTTTGGAGCTTACAAGATCTTTCCCAAAGGACGAGAGGCTTTATATGCTGCTCTTTCTAGCTACAATCTGAAGAAAGATGATGTTGTTACTGTCCTTACAACTTCTAATAATTTCTATATCAGTAAGTGCGTAACAGGGACGATAGACAAAATATGTAAGTGGAATAGGGAAATATGCCCGCAAACAAAGGTGATAGTTTTCAATCATGAGTTTGGTTATCCTTGTCGTGATATGAAAGAAGTAGCCCAATATGGTTTACCTATAATTGAAGATTGTGCACATACTTTTTATGACCTGGACCCAGAGATAGGAAAGTACGGTGATTTTGTGGTTTATAGTCTACCAAAAGCTTTTCCGATGCAAATCGGGGGTGTCCTTAAAACAAACAAGAGGATTGGAGCCTCTTCTGATAGGACTGTAGAGGATTATGTTCTCAAAAATCTTTCCATTCATGTAGATAAGATTTCTGAATATAAGAAGAAAAGACAAACCAACTTTGCCGCTTATTGCGAAAAACTAGCAAGTATTGGTATTACCCCTTATTTCGATGATTCTGATGCTATCCCTGGTGTGTATCTTTTCAAGTGGAATGATTATATAGATTATCCAAGTTTAAAGGAGTACTTGTATGAGAATGGAGTTGAGTGCAGTGTGTTTTATGGTAAATCAGCCTTCTTTGTTCCTTGTCATCAATACATAGGTAATATCGAGATAGATTATATATCGGAATTATTGCATTACTATTATATCAACCGTGTATGAAGTATAAGAATATCGTTATAAATGGAGATGTTGAGATTGATCCTTCTTCAATGGGTGGGCTTAACAACGTCTCTCTTTCAGATGGAGTTAGAATAGCTAAGAATTGCAGTCTCTTTGGAGGCCCCTCTAATCTTCTGGAAATTGGCAAAGGGACTTATGTTGGGATGAATACCATAATGAATGGTTTTGTTGACAAAATTTCGATTGGAGACAATGTGAGTTTTGGCGCGAATGTTTACTTGATGGTAGATAGTGGCCCTAATGCTAGTGAAAGGCTCCAGAGGCTTTATCCTGTTGAACATGGACCAATCACAATAGGTAATCATTGTTGGATTGGATCTGAAAGTGTAATAATGCCTAATGTTAGTTTGGGAGATTTTTGTATTGTGGCCGCTAATAGTTTTGTTAAACAGTCTTTCCCTGCATATTCGATAATCGGAGGTACTCCTGCAAAGTTAATAAGATTTATGACTAATGAAGAAAAGGCAGTATTAAATGAAGAATAGAATGGCAAGGCTTGTTTGGCTTAAAAGGTTTTATCTTCTAATAATATGCGTTTCAATCTTTTCTTCATGTACATCTTTAATAACCATAGAAATCGCTCAAGAAGAAATAATTGAAGATGAAGATTACTGGAAGAGTTTTAATGGTATTATTAATCTTCCTGCGACTAATTGGATAGCAACATCAAAGAATTATATATTAAAGTTAGAAGATGGACGACTTATGCATTCGAATGATTTGGGTAAGCATTGGAAAACCATAAGTAATCCCATTGAAAAGATAACTTTTGTTCATTGGTTTAGCGATGGTGCTTGTTTAATCTGTTCACCTTCCAAAGCATATTATACTGAGGTTTTTGATTGTCTTTATGAATCGAATTTGTTTGATTATGATGGGACAAAGTTAACCCAAGGAACAGGTTGTCACTCTTTTTTCCATGAATTCAATTATGCTTCTCCGAATAACATAATAAATAACAAAGAAGTTGCAATCTGGACAGATTATGATAATGGGGGTAATTATATTTCTCGTTTGTGGTATACTGACGACAAAGGCAAGACTGTAAAGTGTATTTTAAAAAACGGGGAGAGTATTATTGGCGGAGAAGTACTAAATATTACACACTTCCATGATTGTATCTGGGATAATTTCGAGAATTGTTTATGGGTGACAACTGGTGATTTCGAAAGTGCCAATATGTTAATAAAGGGCGTTTTAGATGGAGGTGAGTGGAGGTTTAGCATCATTTCTCGTGGTAGTTTATCTAAATTTGGTCAGATTTCGTGTGATAGTGATTATTTATATTTGGTTACTGATATTACAAGTGGGGACGCTCCTCGTGGATTGATTAGAGTTAATAAAGATTCATTAGATTGTCCTACTGCATATAAATACTTATATAAGAATCCTTACAATATCGCATTTATACAGTTTTTTGATGACGGGAATGGTCACCGGATTCTTTTCCCTGATGGCGCTAAAGCTAATCTGAACAAGTTTTATTACTCTTATAACAGTTATGATTTTCGAGAGTTGTCTTTCTCTTGTTCAGATGGAGACCAAAGGATTCTAGGCCAGATATACGGCCCAAATAATAATGGCGATATCATTGCGATAACATATGGAGGATATGGTGGAGGATATACAATGAATATGAAACGTTATATGTTATCCAGTGGACTAAAGGCAAAAGGGTTACTGTGACGCTGTTTATTTTGTTTATATAAAACTTATTATAATGATACCATTTCTTTCTTTAAAAGATGTTACAGCACTACATGGTGCTGAAATTAATGAGGCTGTTAGCCGCGTTGTTAATGGCGGTTGGTACTTGCAGGGCAAGGAGAATGAGCGGTTTGAAGAAAACTACTCAAAGTTCATTGGGACTAAATATACAATTGGCTGTGCAAATGGATTGGATGCACTGATATGGATTTTCCGTGCATATATTGAAATGGGAGTGATGCAACCCGGTGACGAGGTGATTGTTCCTGCTAACACCTATATTGCTACCATCCTTGCAATTACAGAGAATGGCTTAAAGCCTATTCTTGTTGAACCAAAACTTAATACGCTTGAGATTGATGATGACCTTATCGAGTCAGCCATCACTCCAAGAACAAAGGCGATTGCTATTGTGCATCTCTATGGACGTAATGCATATTCAGAAAAGATTGGCGCATTATGTAAGAAGTATAACCTAAAACTGGTTGAGGATAATGCACAGGCGCATGGATGCAAACATATTGATGGACGTATTACCGGATCCATTGGAGATGCTGCTGGTCATAGTTTCTATCCAGGTAAGAACCTTGGTGCACTTGGAGATGGTGGTGCAGTAACTACCAATGATCCTGAACTGGCCGCTGCTGTACGCGCGTTGGCCAATTATGGTTCTCAGAAAAAGTATGTATTCAAATATACTGGTCGCAATAGCCGTTTGGATGAAATCCAAGCAGCTGTGCTGGATGTGAAATTAAAATATTTGTTAGAAGATAATCAACACCGTAAAGAAGTGGCCCATTTGTATTATGATGGTTTTAAGAATCCGCTTGTGACCTTGCCCGATTTGTTGCCTGATGAGCAGAATGCTTATCATTTGTTCCCGATTCTGGTTGGCGGCGGCAAGCGTGATGCCTTGCATGATTATTTAGAACAAAATGGTGTAGGTACAGTTATTCACTATCCTATTGCTCCTCATAAGCAGGAATGTTATGCTAAAGAGGATTGGAATACACCTCAGTTGAATCTGCCTATTACGGAGAAGATTGCGGACGAGGAGCTTAGTTTGCCTATTGGGCCAAGCATTACAATGTATGAAGCTAATTTAATAGTAGAACTTATTAATTCGTTTAGAAAATGTTAGAAGGAATACCTAAAATTTCCGTACTAGTAATAACTTATAATCAAGAGGATATTATCAGGAGAACAATTGATTCACTTCTTTATCAAAAGGACTATATATATGAGATCTGTGTTAGCGATGATTGTTCTAAAGATAGTACATGGGATATTCTTCAAGATTATTCTGCAAAGAACCCCGGGCTTTTTGTTTTAAATCGTAACGACCCCAACATAGGGATTTTTGAAAATGTTGAAAGGTCATTCGAAATGCCATCAGGAGATATCATTTACCAATTGGCGGGTGATGATGAATGTGGTAATGGATGGTTCAAAGCCGTGGTTGACTTTATTAAAAATAAAGGCCTTGATTATAAGAATGATTTGTTTTGTATATATGGAGACTATAGGGCAATTTATCCTAATGGTGACTCCTTTATCTATACAAACAAACTTGTAACGAAGTATAATCCCCTTCGTTTGGTTATTCGAGATTTAGCTAGCTCACGGAGTACATGTTTCAGTAAACGTGTTCTTGATTGTTACGGAAAGGTTAGTAGGGGAAGGTCTTATTATGTTGAAGCTGCACAGGATCGTCAATTACAAATGTTTTCAAAGCATAATTACTATTTACCAATAGTGGGAAATATATATTATGCCCGTTTAGGAGTAAGCACTACTATTGACCGCGATACGAAGAATGAACGCCTTATGAGAATGGATTATTTCATTGATGTCGCTGAAAAATCGGGTGTCTCAATTAATGATAAAGATCAGGCATTTATGAAATATAGAATGGCAATAGAATCTGGTGCATATTTAGAAAGAATTTCCCAGTGGATAAAGAGTTTTGATATCGAACTATTTTTCCCTATCCGACGTATTAGGAGAATTTTATTCGCCCTGATGAGAAGATTACCTCATAAAAAAAATATTACTGATTTTAAACTGTAATGACTAAAGAAGTTAAGAGAAGTGTTTCAGTATTGGGCTTGTTTGCAGTTTTAATAACCCTAAGTACCTACTCGGGTTTCTTAAAACTACCGACAATCTTCAATATGGCAATTATATTGCTATTCGTACTGTATTCCTTATTGGTAAAATCTGGAGGAGTTGTCATAAAATCGGTCCTGCTATTAGGTTTTATGATAATTTGCGTTACTAGTATCTTGATTAATAATCCTCCGTATTATTTTAGGGCATGGGACCGTTTAGCAATGTTTTCTCTATTGATTATTGCCTATGCTCCTCTTATCACAAGTAAACAATTAGAAATTAATAGAATAGTACTCTTTAGGATGTTCCTATGGATTATGACACTTTATGCAGTAGGTTCATTTATTGCGTATTTCTTTGGAATTAATTTTTTCATTCGCGAGGGTGAAGTCTATGATTATACCGAGGCTGGCCATTTTTCAGGGTTAACGCATCATTCTATGTCGCTAGGGCCGGTTGCGGCAATTTCTTCTATTTTCAGTATCGTTAAGGCTTTGTCAAATAATGAAAGAAAAAAAAGGATTATATGGTTTGCCGTGGCTTTCTCTAGTTTTGCCGCAATGATGTTAGCTGCATCAAGAGGTGCCGTAGGAGGCTTTGTCTTGGCGGTACTGCTAATTGTCTTGAAGATGGGAGAAAAAAAGGCTGGCAAAATGGTGCGTAATCTGGGCATCTTAATAATTATAGTTGCCGCGATGTATCCGGTGCTAGGACAACTATCTGAATCTGTAAGGGCTAAAAATGAATATGGCCAAAGTCAAGGCGGCATCATGTATTCTCGCGAGGCAAAAATGGCAGCAAGAGTGTATGAGATTCAGCACAATTTTATTACTGGTGTCGGTTTTGCAACTGTAGATGAAACTGTTGATGCAGTTGATAGAACTACTGGAACAATAGAACCGAATTCTTCCTGGTTGGGCGTTTTTTCAATGACCGGTGTTATTGGGTTCATCCTATTCGCGGCGGTTTTTTTATCTTCTATTAGAATCGCAATGAAAAAAATAGGTGATAAATATATGTCACTTTTATTAACGGGAATAATGGCATTTTATTTCGTTCATATGATGATTGAGGGATATGCATTAGCTGCAGGAAGCTATAATTGCACTATGTATTGGTTAACTGTAGGTGTAATTCATGCATACAAAAACGAGAACTTCAATTATATTCTTGAATGAAAAATATGTTTTAAAAAAGTAATATTAGAATTTGCTATGGATAAAGTTAAAATTCTTCGTATCACTCCAACAACAAACCGTGGATCGATAAGCAGGACAGGGGAACAGTTGGGGAAACTAGTCAAAGCAGAAGGCTGGGTTAGTTATATTGCATATTCACGTCCCGGTAACAAGAGCGAGTCTAATCTTATAAGAGTGGGGAACAAAGTAAGTCTGTTTTTTCATCTGTTTCTTGCCCGGGCATTTGATATGAGTGGATTTGGGTCATATTTCCCCACCAAAAGACTGGTTAAAAAAATTGAAAGAATAAACCCTTCTTTGATCCATTTACATAATATTCATAGTTATGATATCAATATATCTGTACTATTCCGTTTCTTATCGAAGAGTAATATACCAATAGTTTGGTCACAGCACGATTGCTGGGCCTATACGGGGCACTGTACTCATTATGCTAAGATTAAATGTGAAAAATGGAAGACAATGTGTGAGCACTGTCCACAGCTCAATCGGTACCCTAAAAGTTGGTTCTGGGATGGAAGCAAAAGGAACTTCTTAAAGAAAAAAGAATTATTCACATCTGTGAACAATATGTATATTGTTGCAGTTTCAGAATGGATAAGAAAAGAGCTTACATCTTCTTTTTTTAAAAAATACCCTATTCGCAGGATTTATAATGGAATAGATACAAAAGTTTTTGTCCCGAGGCAAGACAAGGAAATGGAAATTAGAAATAAATATGAGCTTGGAGATAAACAAATATTAATAGGAGTCGCAGCTGCGTGGGGCGGAAAAGGAATAAGTGATTATATTAAATTAAATAGCATTATTGATGATAATTACGTTATTGTGCTTGTCGGTGTAAGTGAACAGTTAAAAGAAACATTACCATCATCAATCAAGTGTATTAAAAGAACGGACTCAATGGCAGAGCTGTCTTATCTTTACTCAGCCGCTGCCGTATGCCTTAATTTATCTTTGGAGGAATCATTTGGCAAAACAACACCCGAGGCATTAGCATGTGGAACGCCTTGTATTGTTTACAATAGTACAGCGAGCCCCGAACTTGTAGATGAGTGTACGGGAGTTGTGGTCTCGCCTGGCGATGTGAAAGGGATTTATAAGGCAATTAAAACAATTGAGGGTTGGGATATAGCGACTACGAAGGTTAGGTGTCGAGAGAGAGCTCGTGATCTATTTGATATGGATAATAATTATAAAGAGTATATTAATCTCTATAAAGAAATACTGCATGTGGATTAAAGAAGTTACTAGAACCTTACTACTTTTTGGAGGCTATTGTATGTATAATAATAGAAAATCAAAAATCATTTATTACCATGATTTGTATTCTGATATTAAATATACTTCGATGGCCACCAGCACTCGTGTGTTTTTAGAGCATATTTCCTTGGCAAAGAAAGCAGGGTACAGTATAGTAAAAAACATAACAGATAGTGAGGGCCAGATTGCAATCATGTTCGATGATGGATTTAGAGGACTATGGGATAATAGAGACATATTCACCAAGAATAATATATATCCTACCGTTTTTATTGCACAAAGTCTGGTTGGGAAAGAAGGCTATTTATCCGAAGATGAAATATTGCAACTGAGCCATGAGGGGTGGATATTTGAATCACATTCAGTTTCACATAAAAGTTTATGGGATTGTTCCAATGAAGAGATAATCATAGAGATTGTTAACTCAAAGTCATATGTAGAAAAACTCCTTGATAAAGAAGTTGATGGCTTTTGCGCGCCCAAAGGACGTTTTTCACAATATGCAATAAAGATAGCAAAGGAAGCAGGATACAAATACTTTTATTCCAGTACTCCGGGGGACTATAACCAAATTATTCTCGATGATAACTTTGTAAAGACAAGAATATTAGCACAATCCCTCAATAAGCAACAATTTTGGCTGAGTATTAGAGGGGGGGCAAAAATATTTACTTTTAATCATTTAAATAAACGATATAGAGAATAGTATGAGTATTATAAGTAGTGTTTATAATGGGATAATTAATCTCTCACCAACAAGTGAGGTGTTAATGCGTATGCTTTATTGGAAGAACGTGGAACGTCTTAAACAGTTTTCTCCAAATAAAAGCAATCGTATTGAAAGAACAGATCCGGTTTCTTTTGATGATATTCTTATCTTTTTGTCGAAGTGTGGCGTTAAAAGAGGGAGTCTTGTTGTTCTTCATTCTTCTTTTGACAATTTGAAGCCCATCGACGTAGGGAGAGAGGAGTTGATAAACAATCTTTTGAATTATATTGGCTCAGAAGGAACATTGGCTGCACCTGTAATTCGTCGTTATAAAGAAACAGCTAGTCTAACAACAACTGATTTGTTAAATGACAAAGTAGCAGATTATTGTTGTGAGTATGATGTCCAAAAGACAAAAATAACTTCTGGGGTTCTTGCATTCACTTTAATGCATCATGAGGGGAGTAAGACTAGTCGTCATCCTCTAAACCCTCTAACCGCAGTCGGCCCTCTTGCTGAGGCTATGATGGAACACAACTTGGATGGAGAAGCCCCGTCACCTCATGGGCCAAATAGTTGTTGGAAGTTTTGTGCTGATCATGATGCGTTTATTGTTCATTTAGGTGTATATTTTGGCCATCATATGACAATGCAGCATGTGGTCACAGAATGTAATCCGAACTGGGATATTCCAAATTTTTATTTGAAGCGTAAATTTATTATTCGTGATGGCGATTATTCTGAAGAAAAGATAATTAGTGAGCGACGACTAAAGTGGACTATGTATATCCCTGAAATGAATAATTACAAGGATATGCTAAAAGATGGAGTTGCGATGGTAACTAACATCAAGGGTATCCCAGTCTCAGTGGTAAGAGCTCAAGATTTGATATCGTACTATCAATCACATAGAAAAGGTTTATATCCATATTTATTCCCTTTTGGCAAACCTGTTAAATAAGACGATGCAGACGGAAATTATTAAAATAAAGTCAAAAACAACGCCCCTTTGCATCCTCCCCAACGGTAATGTGGTTTGTTATAGTAAAGGGAAAATTGAGATTCTTAGAAATGGTCTGGTTGAGCGATGTTTCCCATTTCCTGTTGGGAAAATAGAAAAGTTTCTCGGATGGAGTAACCTTGCATTTAGGCTAATGAGAATGGGTGTAAGGTCTGCAATAGCATTGAATAATGAGATCATTATCCTTTCGGTAGGAAATATGATTTATGAAATGAATATCTCTAAAGGAGCATTAAGTAGAGGCTGGTTTTGTGGCATAGGTATAAGACCATTGGTTTTTACATTGGTGAAAGGCATCAATAGTTTTGACGAAGGTGTTTACTTTGGTGGTTACCTTGGAAACAAAGAAAAAAAACCTGTCTGTATTTACCACAGGATTGGAGTAGACCGGTGGGAGACAGTTTATTCATTTCCTCAGGGCGCGATTAATCATGTCCATAACATTGTGCCAGATCCTTATCGGGATTGCTTATGGGTATTTACTGGAGACTTTGATGAGGCTTCTGCAATTTGGAGGATAACAAAGAACTTTTGTATTGTCGAGCGCGTTGGATGTAATGACCAAAAATATCGCGCCTGTGTCGTATATGCATTACCAGAAGGATTACTATATGCCACAGACGCCCCTTTCGCGAATGACTTTATCTATCTATTAAAGCCAGAGACAATGGAACTAACGGAAGTGTTACCTATTCATGGTTCCTGTATCTATGGTTGCAAATGGAAGGATAAATATGTGTTTTCATCAACTGTTGAAGGCGATGGGCGAGATATGAATCATTGGGAATTTCTTTTTATGCGTAAACGTGGTGCTGGTATAAAAGACAACTTTGTTCATATGTATATGGGAAATATGAACGAAGGTTTTGTAGAGGTCTATAAAGAGAAGAAAGACATTATGCCCTTCTATACTTTTCAGTTTGGCGTTTTTAAGTTCCCCGTTGGAGCGAATGAAAGTAACACATTATTATTCCAGCCAGTGGCGACGACAAAAAATGATTTGGCTTTAATGAGCATCAATTGGACAGGCCTTCTATAATTATTTAAACTGTGGCAAGGATCTTTTCAGTCTTAATTAGTGTAAGATAGAAGAGTATGTTTATATCTTTTAAAATAAGGTGGGGAAAAAGGTTGCATAATCAAGAAGGGCTTGTTGAGAGTTGGTTTTTCGGTTTAAAATGTAATTCAAATATATTAGTAAAGCATGAACTTATTATTTATCACCCTTGGCAGAACAGTTAAGATCCAAGAGCATGGGATTTATTCAGACCTTATGAGGAAATTTCATAAAGAAGGTCACGAATTGTATATTGTATATCCCATTGAAAGAAAAGAAGGAAAACCGACCACGTTAGATAACGAAAAAGGAGTTCACTATTTGGGTGTCCACACATTGAATATTCAGAAAACGAACATCATTGAGAAGGGTATAGGAACTATACTGGTGGAGAATCAATTTAAGAAGGCAATAAAGAAGTATTTTAAGAATGTGTCTTTTGACCTCATTCTATATACTACTCCTCCTATCACATTTCCGAATCTGATAGGCGACTTAAAACGACTCAACCCTAAGGCAACGACCTATCTTATGCTAAAAGATATCTTCCCTCAAAATGCAGTTGATTTGGGAATGTTTGGTAAGGGTAGTATATTCTATAAGTATTTCAGGGCAAAAGAAAAGAAGTTATATAAGAACACAGACTATATTGGATGTATGTCTCCTGCTAATGTTGACTACATTATCCGAAATAATCCCAAGGTGGATAATGCTTGCGTTGAGGTTTGTCCTAATAGCCTTGAATTAATAAACGATGGTAATGATTTTGTTCGCAGGGATGAGACATTGCAACGCTATGGAATACCTACAGACTGTCCTGTATTCATTTACGGAGGAAACTTAGGCAAACCACAAGGTATTGATTTCCTTATCAAAGCAATTGGAGCCAATAGCAACAGGACGGACTGCTATTTCTTGATAGTTGGTGATGGCACAGAGTATCATAAGATCGAAAGCTGGATTACCGAAACAAAACCTTCAAATGTGAAATTGATTAAGCGACTACCGAAAGCAGAATATGATGAACTGGCAGGTTATTGTAACGTGGGGCTTATATGTCTGGATCATAGGTTTACCATACCAAACTTCCCATCACGTCTGTTAGCTTATCTTGAGAACCGCATGCCTGTTATTGTTACAACAGATCCTAATTGCGATATGGGCCCAATTGCTCAACAAAACGGTTTTGGTTACTGGTGCGAAAGCAATAGTGAGGCTACTTTCACAGATTGTGTTAATAAGATGCTGAGTTCTAATATTAAGGCAATGGGAGAAACCGGTTACAAGTACCTATGTGAGAACTATCTTGTAGATAATACCTATAATGCGATAATGAAACACGTTGAATAATATGTATAAGCATTTCTTTAAGAGATTTTTTGATTTTTGCATTTCGCTGGTGGCGCTCATTATTGCTTCACCAATTATGCTTATTGTGGCAATTCTTCTTTACTTCTTCAATAAAGGAGCGGGTGTGTTTTTCTTCCAAGAGCGCCCTGGTAAGAATAACAAGATATTCAAGGTTGTTAAGTTCAAAACCATGACTGATGAGCGAGATGCAAATGGAGAATTGTTGCCAAACAAAGATCGCCTTACGCCATTTGGCCGTTTTGTGCGTGCCACATCATTGGATGAACTACCGCAGCTCATTAATGTAGTGAAAGGAGATATGGCCCTGATTGGCCCTCGCCCCTTGCTTACATGGTTTTTACCCCTCTATGATAAGGAACAAATCCGTCGCCATGAAGTGCGTCCAGGCATTACAGGGTGGGCTCAGGTGAACGGAAGAAACCTCTGCACTTATAGCCAGAAGTTCGTTTATGATGTATGGTATGTAGATAACTTGTCTTTTGGTCTTGATATCAAGATTCTGTGGATGACAGTCATGAACGTCATCAAACGCAAAGATATTGGCAATGGTCTCCAGAATGAGGTGGATGACCTTGGTTGGGGCGAGAGAAAGAAAGAAGCTGAAGAACTTTTTGAAAAGAATTTCCGTAACAAAAAATAAAATTCCTATGGCAAAGAAAAAGATAATCATTTTCGGTGCAACCGGAAACGTGGGTTCTTATCTGACCCTCTATGCGTTGAACTTCTTCAACAAGGATGAGTACGAGGTTATCGCCTCAGGTCGTCGTAAAACTGATTTCTGGACAAAGCAAGGAGTCCCTTATTACTCTGTTGACCTTACAAAGGCAGAAGACTTTGATGTCCTTCCTAAGGAGAATGTATATGCTGTAATTCATCTTGCAGCAGAGATACCTTCTTACATGAACGAGTATCATCCTCGTAAGTACATTGACAGCATCGTTGTTGGTACAACTAATGTATTGGAGTATTGTCGTAAAGTCAAGGCTGATAGAATGATGTTTAGTCAAACTGTGTTTGATGTATCTCTCTATCCATCAGAACATGTGCTTGATCCGTATGACAAACCTAACTTCTCCTATACAGGCGACCATGCTGTATATGTAATTGCAAAGAATTGTGCTATTGAGATGATGGAGCACTATTGGCAGGAGTTTGGAATTAAGAAGTTTGTGTTCCGCTTCCCGACCATCTATGAGTACAGCCCGTATCAGTACTACTTCCCGAATGGGGTAAAAACTATGCGTCCGCTCTATCAGCAGATTAACAAAGCCATCAAGGGTGAGCCTCTGACTATCTGGGGTGACAAGAACTATGCAAAGGATATGGTGCATGTATATGATTGTGCACAGATGATATGCAAGGCTGTTCTGGCTAACCGAGATGGTGGATTCTATAATGTTGGTACCGGCATACCTGTTACGCTTCAGGAGCAGTGTGAAGCAATTATCGATGTGTTTTCGCCCAAGGATCATCCTTCAAAGATTGAGTATGTAGATCCTGACCGCAAGAGCGGTGGCGGCTTCCTGATGGATATCACCAATGCAAAGGAGGAGCTTGGCTATGAGCCCGTGTATGATGTTCATAAGCTTTTTGAAAACTACAAAGAAGAAATGGCCCTTGACCGTTTCTTGGAATTAAGAGGCAAGTAAGTGAGAGAGTTTGGTTCTGATTTTCACTTTGTGAATTACAGTAGTGGGAATGCGTATACCATAAAAGACTACTTCCCGTCCGCGAATTACTATGCGGACGGGAGGCAGGCTTTAATCCATTTGTGTTTTTCACAAAGTTGGGAAAGATTGTGGGTGCCCGAATATTTTTGCTACGATGTGATTTCCTCGCTGAAAGAAGCTGGGCTAGATTTGCGTTTTTATTCTGACTATCCTGGATATGGCGATGACAGCAAAACCTTGGAAGCAATCCAAAGAAAAGGTTATTTCAAGCCGCGAGATGCCATCTTAAGAGTGAATTATTTCGGGACCCGTTCATATAGGAGCATTGAGAAGCTATCAGTAGCGGCAATTGTGGAAGATCATACACACGATCTGATAGGTGGGTGGGCGACGAATAGCCACGCTGACTGGTGCATTGCTTCTCTTAGAAAAACTCTACCCATACCGGAAGGTGGAATACTGTGGTCTCCAGTTGGCTTGTCATTACCAAAACAACCTGAGGTCTCTGAAGAGAATGAGAAGATAGCAGCTACACGATGGGAAGCTATGCGACTAAAAGCCTGCTATTTGGCAGGGCAAGAAGTGGAGAAAGCTGCATTTAGGGCGGGCTTCGTTGATACAGAAAGTTTCTTTGATCATGCAGAGATTAGCTCATTAGATAAAGGAAGTCGAGAGTTCCTAAATGGTTTTGATGTAAGGTCGTGGTACAATAAAAAGCGTGAGAATTGGGAACAATTGAAGGATATCAGGAAAGAAGGGATAAAGGTGATTACTCCAGAGAGTTTTGGCTGTTATCCATTCTCACTTGTACTGCTCTTTTCTGATATTTACGAAAGAGATAGGGTAAGGAAAGAACTGATAGCCAACCAGATTTATCCGGCGGTACTTTGGAACATTCCGAGTCCGACTGAAGGAGAACTGTTCCTTTTTTCAAGAGGGATGCTTTCCATACATTGCGATGGGCGTTATAATACTGCTGACATTCAGCAAATGAAAAGTATAATAGAATCAATTTTAAAGCATTGATACGATTATTTGATTTGTCCCAATCTGAGGAATGGGACGCAACGGTTCGCTCTTTTGCAGAGCATGATGTTTATTACTTGAGTGGGTATGTGAATGCATTTCATATTCATGGAGACGGAGACCCCTACCTGCTTTATTATGAAACTGAGGGGTTGAGGGCAATCTATGTGTATATGAAGAGAAAGACCGCTATTGAAGGCTACTATGATAGTGTTACACCTTACGGCTATGGTGGAGTGTTGTTTGAGGGAGACACTTCCGAACTGAATCTACAGGCATTCTGGAAAGCCTATGTTGAGAAGATGAAGGAAGAGGGGCTAGTGGACAACTTCGTCCGTTATCATCCTGTGCTGGCTAATGCTGTACCCATGAAACAAATATCCACTGTAATTGACTTGGGCAAGACCATTGCCTTTGATCTTGAATCACCAGAAGTGATATGGGAAAATATCATTAGTAAGAACCGCAACATGATTCGTAAGGCTGAGAAGAATGGTATCACTATCGAGCACGGAAAGGGAATGGACTTGCTTGATCAGTTCACAGCCATTTATAATGCCACAATGGATAAGGATAATGCTGAAGAGTATTACTACTTTAAGCGTCCGTTCTATGAAAGCATTGATGGTGATTTAAAGGATAATTACGAAATGTTCTATGCGATTTACGAGGGTCGGCCTATTGCAATGTCTATTATGATATTCGCTAATGGTAGGTTGAACTATCATTTAAGCGGCTCAGATATTCAATACAGAAACCTTGCTCCATCTAACTTGTTGTTGTATAAAGCAGCACTCTGGGGTTATGAACAAGGGTGCAAGACCTTCCATCTAGGTGGCGGAGTGGGCTCCGGTGAGGATAACCTCTATAAGTTCAAGGCCGCATTCAACAAGAATTCAGATTATCAGTTCTCTATTGGAAAAGAAATCTTTGACCAGGAGAAATATGATGAGTTAGTGGCTGTAAGGGCAAAAGAAGATCCTGAGTTCAATCCGGAAAGTAAGTTCTTCCCGCTTTATAGAAGCTAAATATGATACCACAATTACAAATATCTCAACGAGGCGTTGAGATGCCAGCATCTCCAATCAGGAAACTGGCTCCATTGGCATATGCAGCGGAAGACAGAGGCGTTAAGATATATAGGTTGAATATTGGTCAGCCTGACTTACCTACGCCCCAGAAAGCCTTGGATGTACTGAAGCATATAGACCGCAAGACGCTAGAGTATAGTCCATCACAAGGGTATCGCTCATTGCGGGAGGCTCTTATTGGGTACTATAACCGCTATCAGATAAAGCTTAATGCAGATGATATCATTGTTACATGTGGTGGTAGCGAAGCTGTCTTATTTGCATTCATGAGCTGCTTAAACCCAGGTGACGAGATCATTGTTCCTGAACCGGCATATGCAAACTATATGTCGTTTGCGGTATCTGCTGGTGCGGTCATCAGGACGGTTGTTACGACAATAGAAGAAGGCTTTTGCCTTCCCAAAGTGGAAAAGTTTGAGGAACTGATAAACGAGCGTACAAAAGCTATCCTGATTTGTAATCCGAATAATCCTACCGGTTATCTCTATACACAAAAAGAGATGAACCAGATTCGGGATTTGGTGAAAAAATACAATCTGTACCTTTTCTCTGACGAGGTGTATCGTGAGTTTATCTATACTGGTTCTCCTTACATTTCTGCCATGCACCTGGAAGGGATTGAGCAGAATGTTGTACTCATTGATTCAGTCTCAAAACGTTATTCTGAGTGTGGTATCCGTATAGGTGCATTGATTACAAAGAACGAGGAGGTGAGAAAGACTGTGATGAAGTTCTGTCAAGCCAGACTGTCTCCTCCTTTGATTGGCCAGTTGATAGCAGAAGCATCAATAGAAGGAACTGAACAGTATTCTCGCGATGTTTATGATGAATATGTGGAACGTAGAAAATGCCTGATAGATGGTGTAAACAGAATTGATGGGTGCTATACACCAGTACCAATGGGGGCCTTCTATACGGTAGCGCGAATCCCGGTTGACGATGCAGAAGCATTCTGTGCTTGGTGCTTGACAGAATTCTGTTGGAAAGATGAATTAACGCCAAAAGATAAAACAGGCGAAACAATCATGATGGCTCCTGCCGCTGGTTTTTATACCACGCCTGGAATGGGTAAGAACCAAGTACGCTTGGCCTATGTGCTGAATAAGAGAGACATCCAGAGGGCTTTATTCTTACTTGAAAAAGCCCTGGAGCAATACAAGAATAGAAAAAAGAATTAAATATGGCAAATAGAATTTATCTTTGTCTCGCTCATATGAGTGAGGAAGGACTTGAACAGAAGTACATTAAGGAAGCTTTTGATACTAACTGGGTAGTACCCCTTGGGCCGAACGTGAATGGGTTTGAGAAGGATTTGGAAGAGTTCTGCGGGCAGAATAAGAGGGTTGTTGCGCTCTCAGCTGGTACTGCAGCTGTTCATCTTGGACTGATTGCTTGCGGTGTTGGCCCTGGTGATGAGGTGTGCGTGCAGAGTTTTACTTTCTGTGCTTCTTCGCACCCAATTACATACCTTGGTGCAACCCCTGTTTTCATTGATAGTGAGAAGGATACTTGGAACATGGACCCGGAACTGCTGGAGAAAGCCATTATTGACAGAAAGGCTAAAACTGGTCGTTATCCCAAGGCTATTGTACCAGTGGCATTGTATGGCATGCCCTATAAGGCAGACCGCATTATGGAGATTGCCAACAGGTATGGCATTCCCGTAGTTGAGGATGCTGCAGAGGGATTTGGCTCCAAGTTCAAAGGACAAGTTCTTGGTACATTTGGCAAGTATGGTGTGCTGAGCTTTAATGGTAACAAGATGATTACTACTTCTGGTGGTGGTGCGCTCATCACGCCTGATGAAGAGTCTTGGCGTGAGATTATGATGTATGCAACACAGTATAGAGAAAGCTATCCTTATTATCAGCACGAGAAGATAGGTTATAACTATCGCATGAGTAATATTTGTGCCGGTATTGGCCGTGGACAGATGACGGTTGTAAACGACCATATAACTCACCATAAGCATGTGCAGAAACTCTATGAGGAACTGCTCAAAGATGTAAAGGGCGTTCATGTACATGCACAGCCTGCAACAGGGGAGTACGACTCTAACTATTGGCTCTGCACCATCACTATTGACCCTGAGGTTAAGATTAAGGGTCAGAAGAACGCCTACAAGACCATCGTTCAGGGTGCCGTTGGTGGTGCAGCTGGTGTTATCCATGTGGCTGATAGTGCAACAACTGATTGCCAGCCTAATGACAATGTAGAGGCTTTGCGTGTTTATATGGATACCGCTGGTATTGAAGCTCGTCCTGTTTGGAAACCAATGCACAAGCAGCCTGTTTATAAGAACGCTCCTGCTTACGTCAATGGGGTATCAGAGGCTATCTTCAAAGTGGGTATGTGCCTGCCTGCAGGTCCGTATGTGACAGAGGAAAATGTAAAATATATCGTTGAGACGATAAAAGATGCTATCGTCAAATAACATTGAAGTTTTTCTTTCTTTAGTCCGTTTTGGAATTGGACATTCTGTAGCCAGATTCTCGGAACAAAATGATTGGCAAGCCATAGAAGAACTTGCCAATAAGCATGGGCTTTTGGCTGTAATGATTGATGGTATAGAATGTCTTCCTGAACAAATGCGGCCGCCAAAAGCATTATTGCTTGAATGGATTGGTAATACCCTTCAAAATTATGAGCAACGCTATACTCTATATGAGAAAGCGATAGGAAAACTTGCTGGCTTTTACAACCAGAAAGGGTATAAGATGATGCTAATCAAGGGTTATGCATGTAACCTTGATTGGCCCAAGCCTGAGCATAGACCTTGTGGAGACATTGATATCTGGCTGTTTGGCAAGCAGAAAGAGGCTGATGCACTATTAGCAAAGGAAAAGGGAATCAAGGTGGATGAATCACATCATCACCATACTGTTTTTGATTGGCAAGGCTTTACTGTTGAGAATCACTATGACTTTGTGAACGTATATGCGCATAAATCAAGCCGTGAACTAGAAAAGATATTCAAGGATCTTGGACAGGATGATAGTCACTATGTGGTAGTAAATGGAGAAAATGTTTATCTCCCTTCGCCTAATCTTCATGCTCTGTTTCTTTTGCGTCATATGGTCAGTCATTTTGCTGCGGCAGAGATTACCCTACGTCAGGTATTGGATTGGGCGTTCTTTGTGGAGAAGCATAACAAAGAAGTTGATTGGGATTGGCTGACTGAATTGTTGGAGAAGTATCACATGAAGGATTTCTTTAACTGTATTAACGCCATATGTGTGGAAGATTTAGGTTTTTCACCAACATTATTTCCCTCAGTTCAATTTCTGCCAAGTATGAAAGATAGGGTATTGAATGATATTCTTGAACCTGAATATACAGCAGCAGAGCCAAAAGGTTTGTTTAAACGCTTGGTATATAAGTATCGGCGTTGGCAAGGAAATGCATGGAAACAGGAGATCTGTTATGGGGAAAGTAGATGGTCTGCATTTTGGTCTGGTATATGGGCTAAAATCTTAAAACCGGCATCAATATGATTATTACGAAAGAGATATTGGATGACCTGACAGCCAAAGCTAAGGAGAATCCAAGATTGCGTTGTAATCTGGATATGCGCAACTCAGCGGATGACCAATCTCAGAGGATGCTGAATGCCTTGGAACCTGGAACAATAATGCCAATTCACCGGCACAAGAGCTCAAGTGAGACCTGCATTTGCATCCGTGGGCATTTTGAAGAGTATTTCTATGATGACAACGGGAACCTTACTGACACTATAGATATGGTGCCAGGTGGGGTAGTTCTGAATATAGAAAAAGGGCAATGGCATAGCTTGAAGTGCTTGGAATCAGGAACAATCTTATTCGAGGCGAAGGATGGGCCTTATCATCCGCTGGAAGAAGACGAAATATGGAACGGGTAAAACATTTACTAAATGCCGTTTGGCAGTTCTGTTCATACCTCTTTGTTCCGCAAAGACGACCTAAAGAGTTATGACACAGGATGAGAGATGGATGACCCGCTATCAGGAAGTCAAAAGCTTTATTGATGGGAATCACCGGAATCCGTCACGTCATAGAATAGAAGAGCATGATATGCTTAACTGGCTCAAGGCAAACCGTAAGCATTTGAATGCCGGAAGCCTAAAGCCAGAAAGAATGGGGTTGTTCAAGGAACTCCTTAACTTAATAGAGGAATACAAGCGAAAGAACCAATACGAGTAGCCCTTTGACTAGTTCGGTGAACTCACCAACCAGCTCAGGAACCGCGGGCAGGAAAAAGCACATGGTGCTGCCGCTTTCGCGGCTGCACCATGTGCGTGGGGAGTGGAAGGCTCTTTTGCGGGCCTGACCGCAAATGTGCCTGAAGTGGAGAAATATAAAAGATATAATAACAATTGACAATATAATGAAGATACTTGTTACAGGTGCAAAGGGGTTCGTGGGTAAGAACCTGTGCGCACAATTGAAGAACATTCGGGACGGGAAGGCGCGTTGCTATGGGAATGTGACGGTCTCGGAAGTGTATGAGTATGACTTGGATTCTACTCCAGAGGAGCTGGATGCGTGGTGCGCATCGGCGGACTTCGTGTTCAATCTGGCTGGGGTGAACCGACCTCAGAACCAGGAGGAGTTTATGCTGGGTAACTTTGGGTTCGCCTCAACACTCCTGGATACGCTCAAGAAGCATAAGAACACTTGTCCTGTTATGCTCTCTAGTTCTCAGCAGGCGAGTCTCACAGGGCGGTTCGGGAACTCTGAGTATGGCCGTAGTAAGAAGGCGGGGGAGGATTTGTTCCTTAAGTATGGAGAGGAGACGGGTGCTCGGGTGCTGGTATATCGGTTCCCGAACTTATTTGGCAAGTGGTGTCGGCCGAATTATAACTCGGCGGTTGCTACGTTCTGTAATGCTTTTGCGAATGATTTGCCTTATATGGTGAATGATCCGTCGGTGGAGCTGGAGCTGCTGTATATTGATGATCTGGTAGATGAGATGATTGCTTGTCTGCGGGGGGAGGAGCATCGTTGTGAGTTTGATGGGCTGGATGTGGTTCCTTCGGCTTCTGGTCGGTATTGCTATGTGCCTGTGACGCATAAGATTACGCTCGGCGAGATTGTTGAACTCTTGAAGAGTTTTGCGGCTCAGCCATCGACCTTGATGATTCCAGCAATCCCTGCCGGCTCATTTGCCAAGAAGCTTTATAGTACATACCTCAGCTATCTTCCCAAGGGAAAAGTCGCATTCCCGGTAAAGATGAACATAGACGACCGCGGCAGCTTTACCGAGCTTATTCATACGCTGAATGCAGGACAGGTGAGTATTAACATTTCCAAGCCCGGCATCACAAAGGGGCAGCATTGGCATAATACCAAGTGGGAGTTCTTCATTGTGGTGGCCGGTCATGGTCTAATCCAGGAGCGCAAACTTGGCACTGATGAAGTAATTGAGTTTGAAGTGAATGGAGACAACATTCAGTGTGTCCACATGCTCCCGGGCTATACCCACAATATCATTAACCTCTCCCAGACAGAGAACCTTGTTACGGTAATGTGGGCCAACGAACTTTTTGACCCAAATAAACCAGATACGTATTTTGAACCTGTAGAGTAACCAACCCGTTATTCCCGGCTTGACACATACGTCATGCCCGACCTGATCGGGCATCTCA